>ENA-OOXM01001210-OOXM01001210.1-human-gut-metagenome-genome-assembly--contig:-NODE-1210-length-20186-cov-1.626198_pt1 | contig 20186 bp, 19 predicted proteins | sample MGYA00241589_ERZ501347 | MGnify/ENA primary metagenome ERZ501347 (study PRJEB25962, sample SAMEA2042832) | human gut metagenome | biome: human gut; feature: human-associated habitat; material: faeces...
TGTAAGGTGTTATTAAATAGATTCAATAAACTGTCCAAATGCGTCCTTTCCGCAAAATTAGCTTGAAAGAATGCTTCGCAGGCATTGGATTTTCCGATGATAAGTAATGGATTAGTCATAATCTCTCCTAGTGTGTCTGCTAAAGACTTGACCGACAATGCCTGATAATAAAAAGCAACGCTCAAATCAGTGGTGTATTTGAAAGATCCCCACTGCGGCACTATCACCGGACGATGGAAATAAAGTGATTCTATGAGAGTATTGGGCAGATTCTCCGACCACCGTGCAGGAAGTACAGTGACATGATTATCCAAGTAATATTCAAACACCCGCCCATCGCTACGGAATGGCTCGAAAGTAACATGTCCTGTCAGTTTTTTTCGAGCCAATAATTCAAACATACGCTGGTTCTCCTCTTCATGCAAGCCTCCCACAATGCTCAGATGGAAAGCCGAAGTATGGCGTTTCAATATTTCCATTGCTTCTACCAAGTCGTAAATACCTTTCGATTCATCAATGTTTCCAATATATAAAAGTCGCAGTATATCAAAATCGAAACGCATGGCCTTGTCAACAACTGCATATTCAGGCTTCTCACGGAAAAAGGTAGGTACGACCTGAAGTTTTCGCGAATCATAACCACGTCTCGTCATCATCTCTTTCATAAAACCATTAGTACAGACATATCCGCTGATTTTCCTATCCATCTTCAGCACTTCCGAGAGTTTGATGGAAAAATAGCGCATCATCGAAAACAACTTGCTCCCTTTCACACAATCCTTCTTCAATAGACTTCTGTCCGCATCAGCGAAACAGGCATCGCAAAACTTTCCTTCATGGTAGAGCGAGGCCGCTCCACATACAGGGTTATAATCACTTATTCGATTAATCACCGGTACACCCATATTGCAGCAGGCATCTATCACACTGGGAGACAGCGCACGTTTGTACACCAGTAGGTAGCATATATCCGGACGAGTATCAACGATAAGCTTTTTCAACTTACGTTTCACTCCAAACGAATAAAACTCGCGACTCACCAAGTCGATGTAAGTACGCAAAGTCTTAGGATACTTTTCAACAAACACCTCATCGCTTTTCCCAATGTTTTCCACAAAATAATTGCTATAGAGCGACTTCACGTTTTGGGAGTTTTTTATCGAGAATGGAATCACCTCATGCCCTCTCGCTTCGAGAGCGTCCTTGAGATTGAATAAATATCGTTCAGGACCACCACTAATGAAGTAGCGGTAATGTACAATTAATATCTTCATATTTCTTCTGATTAATATCTTTGATTATAATAGGCTACCTTCTCAGCTCCGATGTGATTAATTACACGTGCAGGGTTGCCTACAACAACAGCACCGTCCGCCACATCTTTAGTTACTACGGTACCTGCTCCTACAAACACATTATCACCAATATTAACATTGCCAATTACAATTGCACCGACTGCGAGCACCACGTTGTCACCAATCATAGGTACTCCTTTTCCACGAGATCCTCCAATTGTTACACCTTGGAATATTGTAACGTCATTTCCTATTTTACAATATTCATTAATAATGATGCATGAATAGTGTGAAAATCTTATCTCCCCCTATTTAGTACATACAGGAAGCTGAATACCTGTCAAATAGCATACATGTTTATAATAAACATATACCATATAATATAACGATAAAAGCCATTTTTTACCCTTCATACAGTATCCTAAACCAAAAGGTGGTTTTGAAGCTCGCATTCATTATAAGATAGCGCACAAACCCCGTCACAGAAGGACGAGTGAGTTTCGACAAGTCGTGCTTGATCAACTCTATAGTCGTTTCTCTGGTCATTCCCTCCTCACATTATTTATCTGCGTACGAATATTACCCGTGGACGTCCCCGACTTGAACGTCAGGAACTGCTGGAGCGCCTCTATGAAATCCTTGCTTACCATACGTTCGGCAGTAAGGATGGTATGCTTATGCATATCATTCACCACAAGGTTCGCCAAGTCCGATGCACTGCGGCAATCAGCTATGCGGCGAATGATATCATTCAGTTCCCAGTCATCAGAGTAGTAAATGCACAACGTGCCACGGGCAATACGCACTGCCTCATCCTCCTCTTTCTCTTCCATACCATTGTTCTGTGTTCTCACATGGGCAAACTCAGCACCATAAAAATTTTGCACTACCTCTGTAGCGTTGGGCAGTATTTGATTGTTACCGCCATGAATGTTGATAACAACACTTGCCCTCGCAGTATTTTGAGATTCTTTAGTCTCGTTTTTCATTATCGTTTTATCTTGATTTCTAATTATTCCCGATTATTTTAAATCATAGAGTGATTATTTTAAATCGCTATTGTCCTCCTGAAAATTTACTCTGTACTTTGCAGACACAAAATTCTACGCTACACATTATGAATAAAGATTTTTTTAAATCAAGCAACCCATCGCGCTTCCACTCCCTGCGCGACACCCGGCCTGAACCCACCACCTGGCAGGTTCTTTTCAAGGAGATAACCAACAGCACCCACACCGCCGCCACCCGTCATTACCGCGCCCATCTGGCCACGCTGTCCGACATCGAGGCGACAGGCGACGCGCAGCAGCTGGAGCAGTGGAAGCTCACCAAAAGCAACCTGAAGAACGCACAGCCGGCATTCATCCCCTCCGTCCTGCTGGAGGGAGGGAGAACCTACGCCCATGTCAAGGGATTCACGGGATTTATCATGGTGGACATAGACGGCATCCCCCCCGAGCGATTCGCCGCCATCCTGACTTTGGTAAAGGAGGATATTCATTCCTTTTTGGTGTACATCACCATCTCGGGATGCGGCATCCGGGTCATCAGCCACGTGGAGGGCGGAGTGACCAAGGCCAACTACCGCATGGTATGGGAGTGGGTGAACGACCATTACGCTCGCCTATGCGGAGTGGAGATTGACGGACAATGCAAGAACGCCACGCGCATGTCGGTCCTCTGCCACGACCCCGAAGCCCTGCTCCGCCCCGAAGCCTCCTCCTTCCACACCAGCGGAATGAAGCCCCGCGAGAAGCCGAAGCGCGGTACTGCCGTGACCGTGACGGCGGAACGTGCCTACAAGATTATCCGTGCACAGCTGGAAGAGGAAGGAATAGCATACGCACCGGGCAGCTACAACGACTACGTAAGCCGTTGTTTCTATCATACCAACCGCTACGGTGTTCCGCAGGCGGACGCCGAGGCATGGGCCCTCCGGACTTTTCCCGATTATCCGCGCGAGCAGCTGCTGCCCATCGTAAAGAGTTGTTACTCGCTCACGATGGAGTTCAACACCGTCCCCCTGCCCCGTTCCGTCCGAAAAAAGGAGAAAGAGAATGATTCCTCTCATAAGAAGGCCACCGTGGAGGAGATGGAGGAGTTTATCAACGGCTATATGAAGTTCCGGATGAACATGCTTACCCACCAGATTGAGACACAACTGATTGCTGATGCGTACACCGACCGTCCCGAAGCTTCCACTGGCAGCGGCTCACCGACCACATCGAGAACTCCCTGTGGTGCGCTATGCAACACCATGGCATGGCGGTCAACCTGAACGAGCTGCATACGCTGCTCGGCAGTGATTTCGTCAAGGAATATCATCCGTTGAAAGAGTATCTGGACGGTCTGCCGCCCTGGGACGGAGAGACCGACTACATCGACCGGCTGGCTGCCATGGTGCATGTCAAGGAAAGTCCGCACAGTCCGTTGCAGCAGGACAAAAGCCGGGAACGGAACGACCTCTCCGAAACTCCCGTCCGCTTTGCCGACATCCTGAAACGGTGGATGGTGTCCATGATTGCCGCCGCCCTGGACGAGACCGTGGTGAACCAGGTGATCCTCACCCTGATAGGGCGGCAGGGCAGTTACAAGACCTCGTTCATGCAGCATATCCTGCCGCCCGTATTGTCCGAATATTACACCACAAAGAGCAACTCTAGCCGCATGACCAAAGACGACCTGTTCACCATGACCGAGAACCTGGTGATCAATCTGGAGGAGATCGATACCATGCCCCCCTCGGAGCTGAACCAGCTGAAGGCGATGGTGACGCAACGCTACGTGGACGAGCGCCGAGCCTACGGACGCAACAAGGTGCACCTGCCCCATGTAGCCTCGTTCGTAGCCACCGGGAACAATCTCCAGTTCCTCACCGACGACACGGGGAATCGGCGATGGCTGCCCTTCGAGGTGGAGGACATAGACAGCCCGTGGGAGGCGGACATCCCCTACGAGGGCATCTACAGCCAGACGTACGCGCTCTACCAGGATGTAAATTTCCGTTACTGGTTTACCGATAAAGAGATCCAGCAGCTGCGCGGCCATGTGCAGCAGTTTGAGGTGCCCCGTCCGGAGTACGAACTGATCCTGACCTACTACCGCAAGCCCATGGGGCTGGAACGGGGAGTCTATACCACCAGCAGCCAGATCATCGGTCGTTTCGGCAACACCTTGCTGCGGCTGAGTCTCCAGAAGGTGGGCCGTGCCATGCGCGAGCTGGGCTTCCGGCAAGTAAAGGCCTCCAACGCAAACTATTGGGTGGTGGTGGAGCGCACTACCGAGGAGGTACAGCACTTGCTGCCGGCCGAAGCGGAACAGGCGGATCCCCCCGGCGAAAAGCCTTCCGAGGAGAATACCGAACTCCCCTTCTGACACCCTTAGTGGAGGATATGGAGGATATTTTTCAAACTTTCCATTATATGAAAGTAAGAAGTATCTTCCTTTAAAGGAAAGAATAATAAGTATATCATTTATATAAGTTATATAATATCCCTCCATATCCTCCACTAAAATTGATATTCAAGCATTTACAAAAAAACAATTCAAGAGCCATGAACAAACAAGAACTCGCCCTGCAATATTTTCCCGATGCCACTTCCGCCACCGCCGTGCGCCACCTCACACGCTGGATAGCCCGTTGCCACCCCTTGGTCGAAGCCCTCACCGGAACCGGCTACCAAAGCCGGAACCGCACCTTCACCTGGAAGCAGGTGACCCTGATCCGCCAGTACCTGGGCGAGCCATCCGCCACACCCTGACCCCATTCCGAAAGAAATTTTTCCGTAGACGGACATAAACAGACATAGACGGACACTGCGATTTTGAGGGGTGATACCTTTGCACACGTCAAAGAGATGCGACGGACAGACTAAGTCTGTTCAGCGGACAAGCTAAGTCTGTTCAACGAACAGGTTAGGTCTGTTCAACGGACAAGCCAAGTCTGTTCAGCACATTCTCCAAGACCTGCCGGCCCGGTGGATATTCCAGACAGTCCGCTACAGCCGCGCAGTGACTGAGTGTTTAACCATTAAAAACAAACCGATTATGTCGATCAATTACAGTATTGCCATGCTTGGCAACCCCATCGATGAGGATGCGCCCAAAAAGGCCTACGCCAAGTCACAGTACACCAACATCCTGACACTGGACAAGTTTGCCGAGCATATCTCGACCCACGGCTCCAAATACAACCGTGCCGACATCCAGGCGGTCCTGATCCAAGCGGTGGACTGTATGCGGGAGCAGCTTCTGGCAGGACAACGCATCCAGATGGGCGATCTGGGCACTTTCTCCATTCATATCAACAGCATGGGAGCCGAATCACTGGAAACATACAATCCCGCCATCCATGTGGAAGACCTGAACGTGCGCTGGAAAGCCGGGACCCGTTTCCTCAGCTTGCTGAAAGACAGCGTATTCAACCTGGTCCCTACCCGAAAGGCCGCCAAGCTGGTGGTTAAAGCCCTGAAAGCGGGGAAAAACACTGTGGACTTGACGGGAGAGGCTTCCGGACCGGATGACAAGACGGAAGAAAACGCCTGAACTTTCCGGACTTCTGAAGTCTGATAGTATTTTGCCTTTCTGAAATGAAACGGTTACTCTGAAGTAGACCTGTATTTCTGTAAAGATCTGCCTTTCTGAAATAAAACTGTTGTTCTGAACAAAGTGAAGAATCTGAATGCAATCATTTTTATGCCCACAGATTCCTCGTCTTTGTCCGGAATGACAGAAAAAAACAAATCCTTTAAAACAAATATTCCTATGAACAATTCAAAGAAAATCACCTGGAAGCAAATTCTGCACGCCATTATCCAAGCTGCCATAGCAGCGCTCACCGCCTTGGGCGTAACCAGTTGCACCACTCTCTTTTAAAAAGCCCCCTAGCCCATCGCATGACACTTTTTAATTCTTAATTCCCTATTTCAATTCAACCATGATTCAAGAAACTTTCCCTATGATAATCGGTGAGGAAGAGATTCCGAACGAACGTGCTCTCCTCACTCAGGAGGACGGCCCGATGATGGCATCCTCCGCTTCCGTGAAATATATCGTCATTCATTGCAGCGCCACACGCTCCACCCGGGATTACACCGCCGAGCAACTGCTCCGTGACCACAAGACGCGAGGTTTCCGCACGGTGGGGTATCATTTTTATATCCGTCGTGACGGAAGTGTGACCCAGCACCGCAAGCTTCTGGAAGTGGGTGCGCACTGCCGCCCCTGGAACCGTTGCAGCATAGGTATCTGTTATGAGGGCGGTCTGGATGCGGACGGACGTCCGACAGATACCCGGACACCGGAACAGACGGAACAATTTATTTTGTTGCTGATGCGGATGGTGAAAATCTTTCCCGGTGTCCGGATAAGGGGACACAGGGATATGCCGGGAAGTATCCCGAAGGCTTGTCCGTGTTTCGATGCGGAGGGGGTATTCGGGTACTTGGAGAGATAATAAAGAAAGTGGCAATCACCATGTAGTTTCTTCTTTGGGGGAAGCTACATGGAGAATGCCCTTACGTATGATTTGTTTTTCTTTGTAGAAAGGTTTTACAATAATGAATTTACTCAATCTACAGACTACCATACTAATCGTATACGATAGCCCTATAGAGAACCGACATTGACATCATTCTTAATTTACCCCACCCACCTATTCATCTTTCTACAAAACAGAAGCAAATCACCTAGCAGTACAATCGTGCACACCGTTACAGCTTATCAATTTCTTCCGCCGAAAGTCCGGCAACCCGGACAATATCCGCTATGGAAAAACCGTTCTCTTTCAGTTTACGGGCGATTTCCAAACGCTCCTTCAAACGTCCTTCCGCTTTTCCTATTGCTTTTCCTATTGCTTTTCCTTCCGCGACAGCCTGTTCACGGATATCATTTTCCACAATACGGCTCACGTTATAACGGTCCACCGCCTTATCATAAGCGATACGGTCACCCTCAGACAGGTGAGCCTTGGCGGCAAGGCGGTCAAGATGGCTGAAAACCTGTTCTTTCAGCGCATCGGGCATTCTGTTCCAGTTGTTCATATTCTTCAGTGCATACATTAGTTTATCGGATAAAGTAGAACATTCGTCCAGTTCCTTCGTAAAATAAGGAAACTGGAGATAAATCTGACGGAAATTCCGGTTCACCACACGACCGCTGTCCCGGTCGGAAACCACTGTATCGGTACGGAACTTGCTTTCCAGACCATCCTCCTTGAAATTTATCAGGAAAAAGTATTTACAAAGCGGAATGACATAATAAAAATGATTTCGATAAGATGATTTATTTCCCAATATACAAATAATCAAATCCCCAGCCAGCCAATTCCTGTGCATCATAAATATTACGCCCATCAATTACCACCGCATGATTCATTGTTTTCTTTATCACACCCCAACTAGGCAAACGGAACAGCTTCCATTCCGTCAATAACAACAATGCATCTGAATCCAACACCGCACCATACATGTCGACAGCATATTCCACCGCATCCCCTACCCTGCGACGACATTCATCCATCGCTACAGGGTCGTAAACACGGACTTTACAACCTGCGTCCAATAATTTCTGGATCATCACCAGTGAAGTGGCTTCACGCATATCATCCGTTTCAGGCTTGAAAGCAAGTCCCCAAAGAGTTACAATCCTACCTTTCAAATCACCTCCATAATAACCGGACAGTTTCCGAAACAACAAATCTTTCTGTTTTTGATTTACCTCTTCCACGGCTTTCAACACACGCATCTCGTAACCATGCTTTTCGGCTGTTTTTATCAAAGCCTTCACATCCTTGGGGAAACAGGAACCTCCATAACCGCATCCCGGATACAGGAACTTGTTTCCGATACGGCTGTCAGCACCTATGCCTTTGCGCACCATATTCACATCAGCCCCTACCAGTTCACACAGATTGGCGATGTCATTCATGAAACTGATACGGGTGGCAAGCATGGAGTTAGCTGCATACTTTATCATTTCCGCACTGGGAATATCCGTAAAAATAACACGGAAATTATTCAGCATCAAAGGACGATACAACTGGCTCATCACGTTTTTTGCTCTTTCTGAATCGACTCCTATCACCACACGGTCCGGACTCATGAAATCCTTTATGGCAGCTCCTTCCTTCAGAAATTCCGGATTACTTGCCACATCAAAAGGAATATCAATTCCTCGTTTGTCCAACTCCTCACGGATAGCCGCCTTTACTTTTTCAGCTGTGCCTACGGGAACTGTAGACTTGGTTACCAATACCAAATATTTGTTCATATTCCGGCCTACGGTACGTGCCACCTCCAACACATATTTCAAATCGGCACTGCCATCTTCATCAGGAGGAGTTCCAACAGCACTGAACACAATATCCACCTTGTCAAGGCAAGTCGTTATGTCTGTAGTAAAACGCAAACGTCCCTCCTTGTTATTACGAAATACCATTTCATCCAGCCCGGGTTCATAAATAGGAATGTTCCCTTCCAATAAGGAATTTATTTTTTCCTCATTCACATCCACACAAGTTACGTTCACCCCCATTTCGGCAAAACAAGTGCCGGAAACCAAACCGACATACCCTGTTCCCACAACTGCTATATCCATATCGTTTGCTTTATTTCAAAGGATTCTTCTCTGATTTGTACCACTCTATAAAACGTCCGATCCCTTCATGTAACGAAATTTTTGGTTTATATCCCACTTCCTGTTCCAGACGCGACGTATCCGCATAGGTCTGATACACGTCTCCCTGCTGCATGGGGAGATACACTTTCCGCGCTTCCCTGCCCAACGCCTGTTCCATCTCACCGATGAAATCCATCAGTTGCACCGGATGCCCGCAACCGATGTTATAAATCCTATAAGCCACTCCATCGGGAGTATCCGCCGGTACAGGAAGATGATCTATCACACGCACCGTTCCTTCCACAATGTCGTCGATATAAGTAAAGTCACGGCTCAACTGTCCGTTATTGAATACCTTTATAGGTTCACCGGCGGAGATGGACTTGGCAAAAAGCATCGGAGCCATGTCCGGACGTCCCCAGGGGCCGTATACCGTAAAATACCGCAGGCCGGAAACAGCAAACCCGTACAGCTTGCCGTAGGCATGCGCCATCAGTTCGTTTGACTTCTTGCTGGCCGCATAAAGGCTGACAGGAGTATCCACCTTGTCGTCCTCACTAAACGGAACTTTTGTGTTCATACCATAGACCGAGCTGGACGAGGCAAATATCAAATGTTTCACCCGGTTATGTCTGCAAGCCTCCAGGACATTCAAAAATCCGTCCAGGTTACTTTCCAGATAAGCGTAAGGATTGCTAATGGAATAGCGTACCCCGGCCTGTGCTGCCAGGTTCATCACCTTGTCAAACTTCTCCTGTTCAAACAGTTTGAACAATCCCTGTTTGTCCTCTATGCCCAAACGGATAAACTTATAGTTGGGAAACAGGGTACTCTGAAAAGTCGCGCCATAGTCGCAATCCGCTTCGCTGACGGGTAATCCGCATTCCTGAAGACGGCCGTATTTCAGACGGACATCGTAATAATCATTGATACAGTCCAAGCCTACCACTTCATCTCCACAGCTGGCAAGGGTATAAGAAAGTTTGGAACCGATAAAACCTGCGGCTCCTGTCACCAATATTTTCATAAGATTATCGAGTTTTTATTTAAGATGGACTTTAAAGATCAAACCGCCTGAAAAATATTTGCATCGGTTCAGCTCTACAACGGCGTTGATGTAGTCTTTCCAGAAAGAGTATTCCATGCCTAGATTCATCTGGTATTTGGAACCGTGAGGATTAAATGTCAGATCCTCTTTTACATCGGTATAGCCCGGAACAATTTCCACCATCAGATTGGCCCCATTGGCAATTTTATTGAGCAAAGAAGTGTTTGGCAAGCCTAACTTAAAATTAGCACCTATGGCAGGATCATTCAAGGTATTGTCAAAACGGTTACTATAAATCCAACTGGCATGAACTCCCAGTGTACCTGCCTTATCAAACTGGAAGTGCTTGGAGACGGCGATGTAATAACGGTTCAAAAATCCATTTCCGTAGTTCAACTCTGACGGCTTCGATAATGAGCCGCCACTCCATGAATCACCGATGACATCATTTGCTCCCACTAAGATCTGTGGTGTCCACGCTTTCCACCACCCCTCTTTCCAGACCCGCAGCCGGAAATGGAAGGAACGGTCCTGATTGACAAACTTGCCGTAAGTTGACGGGACCCAATAACCTGATCGATTACCATAGTCGGTGGGGACCGCCTTGTGCCCCATACACAGATAGCCGACCTCCAGCCAAGGAAAAAGAGTGATGTTAATATAATAGTTCCAAGTATCATACCACCATCGAGGAACTGTAGCATGACTATTCAACCAGTTTCCACCCAGCATGAAAGTCTTATCACGCTGCATATCGGCAGTGGGCATATTCATTAGACCGGTGGTGCCGTAGTTTGTTTGAGCATTCCCTTTTTCTGCAAAGTAAATGACAGACAGAAGAAGCAGTAAGAGTTTTTTCATTTCAAATACTGGTTATCATTATCTTTAAACCAGTCGGATATGGCTTCTTCAAAAGTATAATGAAATATATAACCAGAAGCAGCAAGTTTCTTTCCACATATATTAGTGGAAACCATTAGTTTTTTAACACGTGCCGGACAAATTCCCATCGGTGCGCCCAAACAACCAATTACAGATGCCGCTGACATCAATACCCATGCAGGAATCAGAGGGACAGAACGCTTCATCCCTGTTACTTTTTTCATTGTTTCCACAATCTGTTCAATAGTATAAGCAGGTTCAAAAGTACAGTTGTACAGTTCTACTCCCTCTTCGTGATGCTCCAACCGATACAACATAAAACGCACCAATTCTTTCACATAAATGCAAGCTTTTACTGTATCTTTTCTACCCGGATACATAAATTTATGTCCCCGTATGCCCCAATATAGACGAGTAAAGTTACCATTCTCTCCCTTGCCGAATACAACACCGGGACGGACAATCGTCAATTGTCTCTCTTGTTGGCTCTTTGCCTGCCAAATTGTATGAATCTTTTCCGCTACCAATTTTGATATTCCATAAGGAGTATTAGGAGTGGGAAGGGTTGTTTCCTTTTTCAAATCCTCGGCTGCACCATAAGGGGCAATAGAACTTGTAAAAACAATCTTCCTAATACCATGCTTTTCTGCAAAAGCCGTCACATTTTCAGCACCAAGGATATTCGTCTCAAAATAGGCATGATCAGGATGTCCAGGAGTACGATGTACTGCCGCAAAATTAAAAATGATATCATCTACCGTAATTACTACATCCTTCAAATCAATAGGCTTTCTTACATCACAATTTATGTAAGTAGCCTTACCATCCTGACAGTTCTCCACAATATCCAGATTATAAATATTACAGTCAGGATACACCTCTTTAAGAAGATTAATCAAATGGGTTCCGATAAAACCGGAACCCCCTGTTACAATATAGTTCATTTTGAAAATATTTTAGCTATGATTCTTTATAGCATTACAACTTTTATAGATTTCATCATATTTCTGCGCCATCAAATCAATATTATAATCTTCTTCGATATCATTTGATGCATGTTCAGCAAGAAGGACACCTTCAACCTTTCCATCAGCAATACTGCGTATCAAATCTGCATACTCATTAGCAGAATGACAAATCAGTCCATTTATGCCGTTCTTTATCACATCACGATTCCCTATTACATCGCTCACCAAACAAATTTTCTTTAGATACATCGCTTCAAGCAGTGATATGGGTAATCCTTCCCACAATGACGGTAAAATGAAAAAATCCACATCTTTTATAATATTCAGTGCTTCTTCCCTTTTTATCCATCCGGTTACACAAATATTAGGAGAAGTCAGTTCACTCTCCAACTCACCCTCGCCTATCCAAATGAATTGTGCTTCAGGAAGCAGTCGGGCTATTTCATTAAAAAGTTTGGGATTTTTCTGATAGAGAATCCGTCCACTGGTACATATTTTTATCGGATGCTGAATTTTGCTAATAGAACGGACAAAAGATTTTAAGTTTTTAGTATTAATTCCATTGTTTACATAAGTTGAACGCTTAGACAACTTCATCGCTTCTTTATATTCTCCCTCACTACAAGCAATCGTCACAGCCGACCTTTTAGCCGAAAGATATTCTATTAACCAAAATAGAAATCGTTTGAATTTTGTGCCATTTCTCATTAAAAAAGAATAACCGTGAGGCGTATAAAAAGCTGAAAGTTTTTTACAAGGCAAGGCCCATCTGCCAACAAAGCCTGACGCCGATGAATGAAAATGTACAATATCAGGATCTATTTTTATATACCACCTGCGGACATCGCGATAAGCCTTAAAATTAAACACTGTGCCAATTGCACCTTTAAAAGAATCAATTTTTATAAGATGTACTCGTTTATCGAATAAATTACTAACATTATCAGGTGTTAATGGGCGTACTCCGTAAAGTATATATACTTCATATTCTTCAACTTGCTGCCTGGTTAGATCCACAAGGAAACTTAGGACACCTGTCGCAAAAGGTTCCGCCACATGCATGATTTTTTTCATAATATTAGGAATAAAAGAATTAGAATTGTGATTTATACTACATCAATATCTATTGTTTCAAAATCACAACAACCAGCTATCGCCGCATAATAAGAGAAAGTTGTATAATATAGTTCTTTCGATACAATTCTAAAAACTTTCTTACTTCTGCTTATCATATAAAAATCAATAAATGTCTTTAGAATTGTATCTTTATCAGAATGAAAAGACACATGATTTACATTCCCATCCAATACGGAGAATCCATTTTCTTTTACAATAGAAAGGAAACGATTACTATCAGAAAAAATTAATAAAGGTAGCACGCTCTCTTCTTTTATCTTTTGAAGACACCTTAAACATTTTTCTATCAGCAATTTTTGATTTTCAGAAGTTAATGAATTATAATATCCATCCTCAAAATGCTCTAATGCATTCACAAATCTAAGATGTACTGAAACATACGATAGAGAAGGAAAAGATACATACTTTTCAATATTATCAAGCAAGAATCTTTTAGGTTTGAATAGTTCATGAAAGCAATCAGCCCAAATCTTTTGCCAGTTCTCTTTTTGATTATATTCTAAGATATTTTTACCAGTATAATAATAACAAATATATTGCTTAACAGATGGATTTAAATGAGGTATTTTAGCCATACCATTATATGCGTACATTTTAGAGGAGGGATACAAGAAAGAAATGTCGCTTATCTCCCCGATCCAATTCACTTTATTACAGTCCAGATAATCTGATAATTTAAAAGGTTCTTCAAATACAAGTTTAAATTGGAAACCGTTAATTTTAGCAATATAATATATGCAAGTTATAACCTTGAGTCGATCGGTCAACCCTGGATGTTCTAATTTAGGGTCTATAACAAAATATAGCACCCTTTCTTCTTTATCGCAAGTTTTACATTTCCCAATTTTAAAATATCTAAAATAGAAAAATAGATTTTTCAATCCATATCGAACACTATTCACTGAAGATTGGCAATACTTTGAATAGAACAACGATTTCCTAAAATAGGCCTTTATCAATTTTATCATAACGTACTAAATTAGTATCCAACTAGTTGGACATAAATCTATTAATATAATGAACCCATTCTTTTGATATTTTGTCAACATTCAATTGAGAATATATCTTCGTTGCCTCCATCCCCAAACTTAATGCAAACTCTTCGTCTTCTATAATTCTTTTCATTGCATTAAATAATTGTTCTCTATCATCTAAATCTATAAGAAGACCATTAGCACCATCATTTATTAAATCAGTAGAACCAGAGACCTTGGTAGAAATACATGGCAATCCTAAGCACATAGCCTCTATAAGAGCATTTGACATACCTTCAAAATTAGAAGACAATACAAACATTGAAGCTTTTTTCATTTCATCTAAAACATTAGTTCTGTTGCCTGGCAATAAGATAAATTTCTGTAAAGAGAACCTTGAAATATAATTTTCCAATTCTTTACGAGCAGCTCCTTCGCCATAAATGACTAGACAATAATCCGGATATAAATTATGCAATTTAGCAAATGAATCAATTAGCAGTTTATGATTTTTTTGTTTCTCCAATCTTCCTACTGATATTATTATTTTCAATTTGTTTGTTCTCACTGCACTTCCTATATGATCAGGTTCCATAAAAACAGGATTATATATAACATCCGTCTTTTTATATTTACTTCCTGTAAAATATTTTCGATTATTATTTGTCTGTTCCAAAATACCAGACGCTCTATTATACAAGAAATCCCTAATTTTAATCATCGCCCATCCACCTTTCAATTGCCTGGGGTCATTTCTCTCAGCAACGACTATGGGAACCTTCAGGCCTATAGTAGAAAGAATGACTTGCACACTGGATTTCGCCAAAAAAGATAATATCACATCAGGGATATTCCTTTTAATATATTTTCTAAACCAAAAGCATTTTTGAATTGTGTTTTTACTGGAACATTCCCTTTCAATACTAATTATTTGTACTCTAGTATCAAAATCATAAAAAACAGGTGTTTCTTTCCAGGTAAATATTTTCACATTTTCATATTTATCTGCAAAATGAGAAGATAAAACAGACAGTACTCTTTCAGCCCCACCACAACTGAGACTTACACAAGAAATATACAATGATGATTCCATTAAATACTAATTAGCAGTTCATTTATAAGTTTATTAAGATCATCCTTTTGTCGTTTGGTTATATACTCATAACGGTTAAGTGATCTTTTCCTATATTCTGCATAAATTGCCACATCTTCCAGTTCTATTATACGCATAGCAATTTCAGCACTCGAATAAGGGTTTGAATATAAAACTGAATCCCCACAAATTTCTGACACAGCAGAAAATGAGGAAGCAACAACAGGAGTACCATACTTCATTGCTTCCAAGGGCGGATAGCCAAATCCTTCATTTAAGGTGGGATAAATTAACGCATAAGCGCCACAAAGCAGAGATTCTAATTGAAGTCTATCTACATAGTCCATAATTTGAAATCTGTCTTTATGCCGAATTCTTTTTATCAAATAATTATTTTCGTGTAGCCCCACAACTATAACTTTGCCAGCAATATTCCTATTCTTTTCAAAAAGAGTATCGAAAGCTAACATTGCCCTATAGGCATTCTTAAGCCATCGATCTGCTGATAATATCAAATAGTATTTTTCCGTCATATATGATTTCACTTCTTTATATTCAATACCTGTCGTAGAAGGGCTATAATATACAAGAATCTTGTCTTTGCACACTGACGGATAATAATAACAAATAGAACTTTTACTATGATTAGACACTGTCACAACACGAACATTCTTATTTTCAATCAAAAATTTATATTCATCCAAATAATGATTGGTTAACAAATTATACACAAATGTCCTCTTTAGTAATGTCTTTAAAAAGGATTTAATGCCACTAGAATAATAAAATTCATATTTATCCTTATTCATTTCCAATTTTCGTAAGCCGTGAATTGTAATATAGATAAGAATATTTCTATTCAATAGCTTTTTATATTCTTCTCTATACAAAGGAGAGTATATCAAACTTATATCATTTGTTATAATATTCTCCAATTCATATTGACTGGCATCCACAGTATTCACTCCATAAGTTTCTATTGTAGCAACTACAGAAGGTTCTATAAAATGAGATTTATCATAATATGCAATCACCACTTCAGAGGCTCTTTTACATAATTCTTTAAACACGATATACCCATAAACACCACCACCATGAAATTTTATATGTCCTATTGGTTGGCAAACACTCAAATCAAATAATATTTTCCTCATTAAGCAGTCATTATCATTTTACAAAATATGTTTTATACGGAAGAGTTCTTTGGCTATTAGAATCTCCGTAATCAGATAAAGGAGTCATCACAAATTTCTGAAAATACACAAAAAAGAGAATAACAGTAATTGTATATCCTAATTTCCGCAATCGAGCATGGCCAATATTCAATAAAGTAATAGGGAAGAGTACTATAAGAGTAATATAAAAGAACATTGATACTCGCGTCAGAACAGTATAGTATGTTGCAAAAGCCTGTATACAACTCGCCATTATCAAGCAATGTATAAATAGTTGCAATTCCTTTGTCATCTTCCTTCTATTTATGATATAAAATCCTAATGACATTGCTGACAATAAAAAGAATAAAGAATAACCACCGGTATAACTATCACCAGTATCTAAATAGGATCCACTATCATAAACAAATGCAAGTACAGAAATAAAGCTCACATAAGTAGAGGCCTGAGATATGAGGAAGCTAATAGAAATACAGATTAATATATACCTTACAGAAATCTGCTTTGCAAAAAGAGGATACAATAATATAAAAGGGAAAAAGGTTTGATGTATTTCCAAAGCAATCACATAACAAATAAAAAATTTTATAAAATTTCTATTGATAATATATTTCATCATATAAAGACCGACACCTAATGCAATACTAGAACGCACACTATTAAAAGTATTCGTATAAAAAGCCATTGTAACATAAATATAAATACTTAACCATGGAATTGGAGAATATTTTTTTATAAAATCAGCAACGAAAATAAGACTAAATATGCTTGTTACAAACAAGAAAGATTGTCTACTTGAATCAATAGTATAGGCAATCTTACATAAGATTGCAAAAACATAACCATACTTTGTTCTAAAAGTGAACAAATCTTCCCAACTTTGTTTTCCAAACGATTCATAACTGGGGAGATAATGATTCAAATCACCACCAACACTAGGAGCCCTTATTCCTGAAACAAGGATAAAAAATAAAAATAAAACAAAGATATAAGTACTCTTAGCATTCTTAAGATGTGCTGAATAAGTATATAAATAAACCCAAAACACAAATGACAATACGATGTAGTAAAAATACATTTGTAAAACCTACAGTTAATTCATCTAGTAAAAACCTTATCAACGACTCTACGTAAGGCTTCTATAAAACCTTTCCCATATTTCAAATCAGGTTCCATATAATTACCTTCTCCCCACTCATTCCATGATTTTATAAAAACAAAATCTTTATTATTAATTTTGGAAAAATTAAGTACCATTTCTGCATGTTTTTCAAATAAATCTGGATTTGCATTTATCAGTATACTTCCAGCTTTTCCGCTACGTGGAGTATGATCCCAATTCGGTATTAATGATGGGTAAATTCCGTCCTGTGCATCTTCATCCGACAAAAAATAGGGATAAACATCTTTATATTGACGAGAACGTGGTATACCAATAAATATATTTATCAACTTTCTCTTTATCTTTTTAATAACACCTAAGTTATGATTCATACCTTCCCACAATCTCATTGTATTAATAGCTTTAAATCCACATTCACGAAGGAGATCATAAGTTTCTTGATTCAAATTATTTCTTAGTTGACAAATAAAATAAACGCCATTAAAACCATTTTGTTTTGCAAGCTCATTCCACAATGAAATAAAATGCCTAATATCTGCATAATCAAGAGGGTTATATACCATAAACAGCGGAGAATTGCCAACCTTAATATACCGAGGATCTTTAAACGCCGGAAGTACATAATTAAAATGATTTATAATATCGTCATCCCCTGGATATAATTGTTCAATAAGTATTTTTTTCTCAATACTTCCATCCTTATTCCAAAATTTAGAATGCCAAGATTCATTAGCCCAACACAAACAGAAAGGGAAATTGGGTTTTTCACTTTTAAGGACTTCGGCAAATGGTAATTCCAATTCTTTTCTTCCATTACCAAACCAATAATGATAATAACAAAAGCCATAGATTCCCGCTTCCTTTGCAAGTGAAGCTTGCAATTCTCTAACTTCAGGCACTCTTAAATCATAATAGCCTAAATCAGCGGGAACTTTAGGTTGATAATGACCAATAAATAACGGCTTCGCTTTTCCAACATTCGTCCATTCCGTAAATCCCTTTCCCCACCATTTATCATTATCCAAAGTCGGATGATATTGTGGCAAATAAAATGCTATTAATTTTGGTTTTGACATCTCTATTACACTATTTATATTGTTATTCATTACCCACTCATTCAATTTTCCTCCAGTTCATCCTTCTTCTCTCGCACATACTCCCACATCTCTGCCACCACGTCCACTTGGTACATCATGGGGCATCACCGCATTAGTTCCGATAATCCCCCCGTCTCCAATGGCAATTCCGGAGGTGATACGTGCACTCTCATCAATCCAAACATTATTACCAATCAAGTGCTCATTTTTAGAAAAAAGATACCAATATTTGAGTACATACTTATCAATGATCTTTAGTGGTCAAAAAAACGTTCTATCAATTATTTAAAAACTATCCGCAGATACCTTTATAAAATATTCTTACTTTTGTGATAATTTTGACACCACACCAAAAAAAAGAGTTATGTACGCCATATATGCTTTTTACTAATGAATAAGTCTTAGCTGAAATCTTTTTTTTCTGCCATAAAGAAGAAAAATAACATATACGTCTAAATCTACTAGAGCTCGGAAATTGTTCCTCGAAACACAATAACCTATTAAACTTTGTCCCTAAATGCCAAGATGTTTTTGCCCACCAATAAATAAAAGTATCAGTATCATAAAATTGTCCAGACTGCGCTATGACTATTTTAGATGAATGAACATACAAGTTTTTATTCAATAAGTAATATTGAAATATCAAAGGCATATTAACATAAGAGTCAGGAATATAATTATAAGCCTCTCGCAATAAAGATAAGGCATCATTAGTTTTAAATATACTACATGGCCAAAAACTAGCAAATGTAAAAAAACTAAATCCTAATCGTATTAATTCCTTAGGTGAATATAATCCTGCTTTATCTATCCATTTTCTATTTTCATGTCCACCGACAAAAAATAAATCAGCTTTCTCTTCCTCAATCAGTTCTAATAATTGCGGCAAAGAAGAGAAGTCAAAAATATCATCATCGCAAAGTATCCATGTATAAATAGATGTACTATTCTCTAAGGCTCTTAAATAATTAGCAGAAGCACCAATATTATATGGATTAGTAATAATTAACAATGCTGGAAATTTCTCTTTATATTTTTCGTATACAGACAATGTTCCATCTGTAGATGCATTATTCATTATTGTTATCTTTAAATCCTTCAATGATGAATTTGAAAGCATTTGAAGGGTTCGTTCCAATTTTGACTCACGATTATACGTCAAAATAAAAATTTCTAACTTATTGACAATCATATCTTCATATTTTTTAATTCCAATTTTCTGAATTTTGTAAAGATCTTCTCTCCCCAAATAATTTCAATAACATGAAGTAATAAGAAAGACAGAATTACAGAATGGATATTCGCTTTTAAGAATAGGCAAGTCAGCAAAATTAATGGGAATCCAAAATTTATAAATATAGACAAATAAAAAAAAGGTTCATCTTTGCTACAGCGACAATACATAGCTTGATTTAAAGTCCTCAGTGTCGCAGTAAATATAATAAATAAAGCTATTGTGTTTTGCCAAGAAAGCATTCTATTAAATAGTTGAAAATTTGGGAAAACACTCCAAAATATAAAAAAAACAACACTACCTAAAAATACTGTAATATACGACATGATGGTTGCTCTTTTATAAATTCTAAATGCCGCTAATATGTTATTAGAATTTCTTAATTCACCTATTATAGCAGCTTTAGTTCTTACAAATACCTGTCCTATATTCATTATTGAATTTATAATATTAACAGTCATGCTGTATTGCCCCGAAATGACAGGTCCTAAAATATGGAAAATAACAACAGTAGGGAATTGCCAATACAAATAGCCTGAGCTA
>ENA-OOXM01001215-OOXM01001215.1-human-gut-metagenome-genome-assembly--contig:-NODE-1215-length-20055-cov-1.587750_pt1 | contig 20055 bp, 16 predicted proteins | sample MGYA00241589_ERZ501347 | MGnify/ENA primary metagenome ERZ501347 (study PRJEB25962, sample SAMEA2042832) | human gut metagenome | biome: human gut; feature: human-associated habitat; material: faeces...
CGAATGTGATATCTCCCATTGATCTCTGTAGACCATATCTGATCGCCATATCACCAAGCCCGCCTGCGCCAACAGAACCAACAATCGCAATCTGTCCGACTAACGCAATAAATGAAATTGTAAGACCTCTGATCATCCCTGGAATGTTTTCTCTTAGATAAACATCAAAGATAATTTCTTTTGTACTGAGTCCCATCGCAATACTTGCTTCAATGATTCCTGGATCAATTTCCATAATGGCTGATTCCATCTGTCTTGCGACAAATGGTGCTGTTCCTATAACTAGAGGAACAAGTGCACCTTCGATACCAATTGTTGTACCAAATAAAGCACGAGAGAGTACAGCTACAGTAGGAATTAAGATAATAAATGGAATAGATCTAAATAAGTTAATAATCTTATCTAAGATCCAGAAAACTGGTTGATTTTCTTTTAAACCATCTTTTCTAGTGACTACTACAATAACTGCTAATAAGATTCCAATAACCACTGAGATTAAACCACTGATTACCAACATTAATAATGTATCAATAATAGCTTGTGGGAAATCTGAAGCAAACTCTATAACGTTTGGAAATAGCTTAGTTACCACGTTTAATCACCTCCACTTTAACTCCCTGTTGTTTTGTGAATTCTAATGCTTTCTTGATATCTGCATCTTCACCTGTAAAGATTGTAATAAGTGTACCAATTGGCTGTCCCTGGATAATTTCTACATTCCCAAAGATAATAGAACAATCTACATTGTAATCTCTTGATAATACTGAAATTAATGCGACATCTGTATTAGAACTCTGATACTGTAATTTCACCATCTGCTGGTTTTCATTTAACTGTGTAATACGATGATTGTCTTTGATCAATTCATCAATCTTATTAAGATTGTTTGTAGTAGCGATAAAGTTCTTAGTAATTTGATGTTGTGGATTAGAGAAGATATCAACAATACTGCCCTGTTCTACCACACGGCCATCTTCCATGACTGCCACCTTATCACATACTTCCTTGACTACAGCCATTTCATGAGTAATTAAAATAACTGTTAAGCCAAATTCTTTATTTACTTTCTTAATAAGCTGAAGAATACTTTGTGTTGTCTGAGGGTCTAAAGCACTTGTAGCTTCATCACATAGAAGTACTTTAGGATTGTTAGCAAGCGCTCTTGCGATTGCAACTCTTTGTTTCTGTCCTCCAGATAACTGACTTGGATAAGAATCTTTTCTTTCTACCAAATCGATAAGTTCGAGTAATTCTAAGACTCTCTTTTGAATCTTATCTTTACTCCAGCCTAGATGTTTTAATGGAAAAGCGATATTGTCGTAAATAGTACGACTGTTGTAAAGATTAAAGTGCTGGAAGATCATTCCAATCTTTTCTCTTTCTTTTCTTAAATCTGCATCGGATAGTTTTAATAAATCTTTATCCCCAAATACAACAGCACCGCTATCAGGTTTTTCTAATAGGTTGATACATCTTACTAATGTAGATTTACCAGCCCCTGAGAAACCAATAATACCGTAGATTTCCCCTTCTTCAATATTCAGACTGACATCCTTGACAGCATGGACATCGCCATCTTTAGTCTTAAAAGTCTTTGTAACATGTTCTAAGTGGATCATGTTCTCTCTCCTTCCCTTAAATAAAAAACGTTCTCATCCATATAATAGGACGAGAACGTAATGTTTCGTGTTACCACCTAAATTCATTATTAAGTCACCTTAATAACCTCTTCGAGTACATGCATACTCTATCGCTGTAACGGGCGCTCCCGTCATGACTTACATTTCAGCCATGCAACTCCAAGACCATCTTCCTATAACTTCCCTTTATTCCTTCTCAGCTAACGGAACTCTCTGTATAAGTTTCATTACAGTACTCTTCTTTTCACTGTCTTTTCTTGATGTGGTTTCATCTTAGCACCACATAAAAAGCACGTCAACACAAAACACGATAATATCTACTGTTTTAGTAGGATTATAGTTTTATAAAATAGGGTACCATAGTTTTAAACTATATCAGTGTGTAAAAAAAAGGATCTGTATTTCTACAGACCCTTATCTATAGCATCATGAATAATATCAGCATGATCAAAGGCAAGATCATTCATACCTATATTGATATCACCACATCTTAAATGTGTTTCATCAACAATAGTGAACCATTTTGCTTCTTTGGCATCATCACCAGCTTCTGGATGAATACTCTTCTTATCTACATCTGCATAAAATGCAGTAGATACAACCCATCCACGAGGATCTCTTCCCGGCTGACTATAAACACCTACAAGCTTCATAGACACACCTTCTATACCTGTCTCTTCTTTAAGTTCTCTTGAAGCCGTCTTTTCAATCGGTTCATTCTTATTAGCGAAGCCACCAGGCAGTGCCCATTTACCTATATAAGGATGTCCACCACGTTTAACCAATAGAATCTCTGTCACATCAGAATGAGCAAAGATACAAATATCAGCTGTCAGTGAAGGTTTAGGATATTTATCAGGATTATAGCTTTTTAAAAATTCTTCTTCTGTAAGACCGTTCTTATCTCTACACATTAGAAATCAACTTCTGTATCGTAGTAGCAAGCCTTTAATAATTTTTCCATTTCTTCCTGAGTTGGAATACGTGGGTTAGAACCTGTACATGCATCAGCAATAGCGTTCTTAGCGATTTCTGGTAATCTTTCTAAGAATACATCTTCAGGTACAAATCCAACTTGCTGTAAGTTTTGGATTTAACATATCTGGCATTGATCTATTTACTATATCATAAATTGTCTCTCCTTTTAGTGTTGGAGTTATTATTTGGGTTTTAGAGTTTATTTCTATGTATTTTATTTTTTCAAGTTCATCATCATTTTCTCCACCTAAGTGCATGTAATCAGCAATTACACCATAACGTTTCTTAGCTGTTTCATCTTTAGCGTTATAAGCAATAACCTTTGGTAAGTACATAGCATTAGCTGCACCATGGATAATATGTCCACCCTGGTCTACGAAAGCAGCACCAGTCTTATGAGCCATTGAATGTACGATACCTAATAATGCGTTAGAGAATGCCATACCTGCTAAGCACTGTGCATCATGCATATCATCTCTGCAACTCATATCACCACTATATGATTTAACTAAGTTAGCCTGGATCATTTCAATTGCATGAATAGCAAGTGGATCAGTGTAGTTACAGTTTGCAGTAGATACATATGCTTCAATTGCATGAGTCATAGCATCCATACCTGTATGAGCAACTAATTTAACTGGCATAGTTTCAGCTAAGTCAGGATCTACGATAGCAACATCTGGAGTGATTTCAAAGTCAGCGATTGGATATTTAATACCTTTATCATAATCAGTAATGATTGAGAAAGCTGTAACTTCAGTTGCAGTACCACTTGTAGATGGGATTGCACAGAAATGAGCTTTCTTTCTTAACTTTGGAATACCAAATACTTTACACATTTCTTCGAATGTGATTTCTGGATATTCATATTTAATCCACATAGCTTTTGCAGCATCAATAGGTGAACCTCCACCCATAGCTACGATCCAGTCAGGCTTGAATTCTTCCATAACTGCAGCACCTTTCATAACTGTAGTTACTGATGGATCTGGTTCGATACCTTCATATAATTTAACTTCCATACCAGCTTCTTCAAGATATTTAACAGCTCTATCTAGGAAGCCATTTCTCTTCATGCTTCCGCCACCTACACAGACAATAGCTTTCTTACCTTCTAAGTTCTTAAGGTTTTCTAAGGCACCTTTGCCATGATATAAATCTCTTGGTAATGTAAATCTCATATTATATTTTCCTCCTATACAATACCTTTGATGACTAACTTTTCATCTAGTGAAAATTTTATCATAAACGCTTACATTAGTCAATGTTACAAAGGTATTTACAGTTCAAAAAATACAATGCATATCTTTACTTTTTGCGATATATAAGCCATTTTTTTGACTTAAAAAAAATTAAAAAAAACAATTTATTTTTTTCTTTGATTTATATACTGAGGAACACTTATATGGATAACTTCATATGCACATTTAATAAGCTCAGGAGCCGCATTTTCTACAGCACAGCTATAATCAGCTTCTTCAAACATTTCTATATCATTCTTTCCATCCCCAAATACAACCACTTCATCACATTGTAGCTTCTGTTTTAAGTATTTAATCGCATTCGCTTTAGAAGCATCAGGAGACATAACCTCTAACCACCAATCATGAGAATACATTTCCTGATCAAAAACAGCATAATAATCTTCCTTAAACAAATCATAAAGAGGCTTTAATTTATCATAATCATCGATCAATAATAAATAGAAGATATCCCCTTCATAGAGTTCTTCATAAGTATTCACAGGATGATTTCTAGGATCATCTAAATGATCATCCACAAAAGTTTTCACTCCTGCACTCATCTTATCCTTAATATAAGAGAAATAGTTATTCTTTCCTATTTGAGAATAGACAATAGGTGAGATATCATAATCCTTTACAGTGTCTAGTATAGAATCTCCTAAATAGTTTCCTAGGATCATATCTCCTTTAGGTGATAATATAAACGTCCCATTCTGGACAATGACTGGAAGCTTAAAGTTTATATCACCTATTACCTGTTTTGCGGTAATAAGAGAACGTGCAGTCGCATAGGTGATATTTACATCTTCTTCTATGAGCTGATTAATGAGTTTTAAGTTATCTGGTTTTATTGATTTATCTGGTTCTAGTAATGTACCATCTAAATCTGTTACATAGAGTGTCCTCATAAATTCCTCCTATAAAAAAACATCATGATACTATTTTACCATGATGTTTAAGAAAAAGTTATTTTTCAAAGTATTCTGCCACTTTTTGCAAGTTCTCAATAATTGGAAGATGCTGTGGACATGCTGCTTCACACTGCCCACATCCAATACATTCACTTGCTTTACCAAATGTATGTGTCAAACGTGTATAGTATTCTCCTTGAGGTCTCCATGATTTAGTTGCTACTTCCTGTTTATCAGCATTATAGAGTGAGAAGTATTTAGGAATCGCAATATGCATTGGACAACCTTCTGTACAATAAGAACAACCAGTACAAGGAATTTCAATACTACTATTAATAATATCAACAGCCTGCTTAATCAGTGTCTGTTCTTCCTCATTTAAAGGCTTAAAGTCTTCCATATAGCCTGTATTATCTAATAGCTGTTCCATATTACTCATACCAGATAAAACTACCTGGACATTATCTAAACTTGCCGCAAAACGAATTGCCCAAGATGGAATAGACATATCTGGATGATAAGACTTGAATGTCTCTTCTACTTCATCAGGTACATTTGCGAGAGTACCACCCTTGACTGGTTCCATTACAAATACAGGAACATGATGTCTTACTGCCGTTTCATAACATTTACGAGACTGTACACCTTCACTATCCCAGTCTAGATAATTTAACTGAAGCTGTACAAATTCTACTTCTGGATGTTCAGATAAGACACGTTCTAATAAGTCTGCATTATCATGGAAAGAGAAACCAATATGTTTTACTAATCCTTTTTCTTTCTTGTCTTTCAACCATGTAAAACAGTCTAACTCTGTATATTTCTTATAATGATCTGTTCCTACATCATGTAAGAGATAATAATCAAAGTATTCTGCACCTGTTTTTCTTAACTGTTCATTGAAGATTCTATCTCTATCTTCTTTTGTTTCAATAAAGCCTGCATGAAGCTTATCAGCTAGTGTAAATGAATCTCTTGGATGTCTTTCTACTAAAGCTGTCTTAGTCGCTTCCTCACTCTTAAAGGCACAATACATCCAGGCTGTATCAAAATAAGTAAATCCTTTTTCTAGAAATGTATCCACCATTCTTTTAGTTTCTTCAATATCGATACTGCCTGCATCATTTTGATCGAGTAATGGTAGACGCATTAAACCAAATCCTAATTTCTTCATATACATATCCTCCTTACATTCATTTTAACCCTAAAGTAAGGTTTAAGGGCAAGAAAAAAAGAGCTGTAACGCTCAAGATAGTAGTAAATACTACCTATTCATTACAGTCCCTTTTGATTTTTTCATAATCATTTGAATAAGTGTAGGAATAAAGAATTCTATGATGAATGCTGCCATAAAGAATAATAATATCAGCATTTTAGTTACAGGTATAATCAAACTATATATATGTATCCTTATAACAAACTCTATAAAGACTTCTAGTAATACTACTCCCAAAACAGCTAACATAAGAGAATTTTTGATATAAGTAAGACTAAAACTCTTACTTATTCTCTTAGTAGTAAAACCTAAGTTATATAGAAAATCTCTTGTCTGTTTTTCTTCCTTAAGAATGAGGTATTTGAGGTAGAAATAGAATCCATACAACAATACAAATACAATGATCATAAACTGTATAAGTACCTTCTGATTATTACTGATCAGTTTATTGATTGCACTATTATCCACAAATACACCTTCTACATTAAAGCCTAGTTTCTCTAATTCCTGTGTCACCTTATCTATATTCTTCAGACTATCTACTCTTACAGTATAAGCACCTGGTTTCCAAGGTGTTTCTACAACAACCTGATCCACATCACTCATTGTATAAGTAGAAGGTAGTGATCCTTCATAATATGTATAGTCCATTCCTTCTTCACCAGGCACACCATATAATACCTTTGATTGTGTTGCATGATATGTCTTCCTATATTGATTTATAACACTTCGTGGGACATAAATACTTTTAGTACCACTATATGAATTTGAACTTATTTCTGTTCCTTCCTTTAATATACCTCTTACAGGTAGTTCTACCTCTACGAGATCCACAAGGACAGTATTAACATCCACATATTCACTACCTTCTAAATCAATACCCATCTGTGTTATACCAGATGCATCATACATAGGAATAGGTAAATAAAACTTTAATTTAAGATCATCCATATTGATTGAATCAACTGAAATATCCTGATTAGATAATAACTGATTACTTATATATACACCTTTATTATCATTATGCTTTACAGTTAAATTTGTATAATCATCTTCATTATCATATACCTGCATACTCACTAGATTTATTGTTTGATTACATTTCTTTCCTGTAAGTTTTGCTTCTTGATGTTTCAATTGAGTTTCAGTATCTAATCCAAGTATCATAACATCATCGTATTCTTTTTCATAACGCCATTTAACACTCTCAATATTCTTTACAGATTTAATCTTTTTATAATCTGATTGTGTCATAGGAAATTCTGAACCATTATATGAATAATAGTCATTACTCATCTTTTCCTTATATACAGTTAAGTCTCTAGAGGCAATTGTATTGATTTTTTGTTCATAAGATTCATTATAATGTCCATAAATACTATAGCTATATGCACTTATAATCATTGTGAAAGCAACAAGTATGTTCATAACTATTCTAAACGTACGATGAGAAAAACGTAGATTAAATAATTTATGATTATGTGGTATCTGTGATATAAGAGATGTTTCCCTCTTATTTTCTTTTTCTAGAATAAGTGTTTGATCAACCTTATAGAGCACATCTGCTTCTTCAATCATCCTTTTATCATGAGTTGCCACAATCACATAATGTCCCTCTTCAGCATACTCTTTTAGATACTTAATCATTTCTATCGCATAGGATGCATCCAAAGCGGCTGTAGGCTCATCAAGTATCAATATTTCTGGCTGACTCATAATAGCTAAACAGATAGCGACTCTTGTCTTTTCACCACCTGATAAGTTTCTAGGATATTTTTTCTTTAGAGAAGCTATACCAAACTTTTCTTCATATGTATCATTTCTTTGATAACCTAGTTTAACTAATTGTTTAATATGTTCCTCTATAGTCATTCCCTCAACAAACAAAGGAATCTGTGGGACATTGATCATATGATCATAAATGAACTGTTGTCTACTCTCTTGATCTAACTCATCTATTCTCTGTCCTTCATAGATATATTCACACTCATATGCGAATTGAAAGGCTTTTAAAAAAGTAGACTTACCAGAACCACTCTTTCCTCTAATAATAGTCAATACACCTGGAGAAGTATGAAATGATGCATTGTTTAAGATTACTTTATCACCAAATGATATATTTAAATTTTTGATTTCAATCATCTTAATGCACCTCACTTCTTAATTCATCCACTATATTCAGTTTATTAATGAATTTGTTTTGAAGAACCATTCGTTCTATCAATAAGATAGCTATGAATAAAACTGTCATACTAGAAAGTGTTATTATATCAAAAGTACCTAGTATACAAGACATGACAACAGAAATAAGGGTAGAACTCACTACAACTATAGATATACTTCCCAATGATTCTATCATGGATATTCTTTGAAGATCCTTTTTTAATAATCCTGATATCAAAAGAAGTACAAGTTCTTTTTTTCTCTGCATCAGTAGATGAGATTCCAATACAATATCAATAAGTACACTAATAACTAGAATCACACCCGCAAATGTAAACATCATATTCTTATAGTAAGAATCAAGACTATTCATAGCCTCTCTGTCAGTGAATGAATCATTGATTCTGTATCCTTTTGATTCATAATAGTCTACCAATTTATTCAATTCATCATAGGTATCTGTCTTGATGATATAACCTATATAACGTGGTGTACATTCTGATTGTTTATAGATGTCCTGAAGAATTGAATATGGGACATAGATATATCTCTGACTCTTTGATACATAATGAACCTTTTTATTATTCCTAAACACACCATTCATATCAAAGGTATAAGAAGTTTGATGCATACCATTTTGATCAGTTATATATAAATCTAAATATGGAGCCACAAAACGTTATGCTGGATGGATAGCATTAAAGCTAGATGCAGATTTATATGAAGTATCAGATATTAGGAGGAAAGATTTAAAGGCTTATGATACCATAAGCACCCATAATCATCATCTTTGAAATAAGGCACAAGATAAACATCTTCTCCTTCTATTTGTGTATATATTTTATATAGAGGAAACGTATTTTTGTCATCTATTTTTATGAAATGAGAATAATCCTGATCCACATAACTATACTCATCTTTAGTTATGATTGCTTTATTTTCCAATTGTCCTATCAACATCTGCATTCCTTGATCCTTTGAATGATGAATAATACCAAGAATCATCTGTCCAGATACAAGAGACAAAATAAACACCATCATCATCAAAACATACATGAACCTATAATGTTTCACATAGTCCTTTACGTACTCTTTATAGAACTTATAATCAACCTGAGAAACAACACCTTCCCCACACAGATCATCTGATATCACTGAAGAATTTACATTCAATTGACTATTTTCTAAAGTATAGACAACATCTGCATATTGCATACTTTCTTCTGAATGAGAAGCTAAAACTATTGTCATATGTGTACTTAGTTCTTTTAAGATATTGTATATTTCTATTTCATTTTCATGATCCAATGAAGCTGTAGGTTCATCTAAGACAAGTACTTGTGGATTACTTACAAGCGCTGTTGCGATAGAAAGTCTTTGTCTTTCTCCTAGTGAAAGTGTCATAACATTCTGATTTAAAGTAACATCTAAGTGCATCTTATCAAGATAATCCTGTATATCTTTATCAGATAAGTGTTTATTGTGGATATGTGCAAAATACTGTAATGTGCCTTTGACATCTAGATGAGCCAATAAATCATTTTCCTGTAATACATAGCTGATACATTCTTTTCTGATATTATTTCTATCCTTTTCTTCTATAAGATGATGATCATAATAGTATTGATACTTGCTTTTTGTATCCATAAGCGCAATACAATAGAGAAGAGCTGTCTTGCCTGAACCACTCTTCCCTCGTATAAGAGTAATAGAATGTGCAGGAATAGAAATAGAGGCATGATCAAGAATAACCCTATCATATTCTATACAAATATCCTTTAATTCAATCATATTATCATTCCCTTTCATATATATATTACACTTCTAATTATTTTTTTGTAAAGGCTTTCATTATAATCAAAAAAAGAGCTTTAACGCTCAAAATAGTAATACATTCACACCGCTCGATAGACTCAAAGCTATCATTAAAATTAACGCTACTATTCTTTTTATAAGAACCTCCTAATTTAAAATACTACATAGCAGCAAAATTAATTACGCATAAGAAAACAAAAAAAAGCAACAATATGATAAGAAAAATCAAAACGCATTTTAAAACCTTTTTTGAACGACGATTTCTACTTGCCAACTGTTCTACCACTCTCGCCAGTTCAACTGCTATCATATCTTCATTTTTCTCATCGGCAACATCTGATCCTATTAGTTCGCTCACAGACACATCTAATACTTCTGCCAATCTTATTAACATGTCGGCATCCGGAACTGATATTCCTTTTTCCCACTTCGAAATAGTTTGTCGCACAACGTTCAAAGCTTCTGCAACGTTTTCTTGCGTTAAGCCTTTTCGTTTTCTAAATATTTTCAAATTATTGCTTAACATTTTATGGCTCCTCCTTCATTTGTTTGTTCTATATATAACGTAAATAGTTGCGTTGCACAAGCAACACATATTAACATAGCATAATTTTATCGTATCAGTAGATTCATTTTTGCAACAAAGCAATATTTTCACTCAATCTTCGGCACCTTTCAAATACATAGATTTCGCCATGGTGGAACCAGTAGTACTAGGCACTATTAACAAATACTTATCCCATCTCCTTATTAATCAATCATTGATTGTAAGGTTTAAGGGCAAGAAAAAAACTCTGTATTAAATACAGAGTTTAGTGAGTCTGACCTTCAACAGTCTTGATATCTTCCTGGTTTTCACCAATAGCTTTAACAGCTGCTTCAATACCAGTCACAATCTGTTCAAGACTTAATGATGGAGCGATTGGCTTACGGTTAATAACCTGGCTAGTGATGAACGGAACATGCATGAATCCACCACGAACATCTGGATATTTATTTGCAAGTGTATAAAGTACACCATACATTAAATGGTTACATACATAAGTACCAGCAGTATTAGAAACACTTGCAGGAACACCTGCTTTACGAATTTCTTCAGCCATTGCCTTAATTGGTAATGTAGCGAAATAAGCAGTTTCTCCATCCTCGAATACTGGACCATCTAAAGGCTGATTTCCTTCATTATCAGGAATACGTGCATCATTGATATTGATTGCAACACGTTCTGGGTTTAAATCAAAACGTCCCCCAGCCTGTCCAATACATAATACAGCATCTGGTTTTTCTTTTTCAATTGCAGCAGCTACTGTATCGATAGATTTGTAGAATACTGTAGGAACCATAAGTTTTACAACTTCTACATCTCCTACCTGATCAGAAACTCTTTTAACAGCTTCCCAGGCAGGATTGATTGGTTCGCCACCAAATGGGTCGAAACCAGTTAATAATAATTTCATTTAAAAGCCTCCTTAGAATGCTAAAACGTACATTAAGATAATATGAATTACTAACATAATTAATGCAACCGGAACCTGAGTCATAATAATTCTGTATTTATTCTTAGTTTCCAGCAATGCAGCAGGCATGATATTGAAGTTTGCAGCCATAGGAGTCATTAATGTACCACAGTAACCTGCAGTTAAACCTAAAGCACCAACAACAATAGCATTTGCGCCCTGTGCAATTAAGAATGGATAACCGATACCTACTGTAATAACAGCGAAAGCAGCGAAACCATTACCCATGATCATTGTAAATAATGCCATACCTACACAATAGAAGATAACCGCAACTAAGTGATTTCCTTCAGGGATAAGTGCACCTACACCAGCAGCGATAACAGCACCTACACCAGCTGCAGTAAATAATGAACCTAATGCAGATAATACCTGAGGTAAGATACCTGTAGAACCAACATTATCATTTAATCTGACACCATCTTTGAAAGGTGTAGATAGTTTTGGTTTAAAGATAATATATGCAACGATTAATGCAGCAGCAGCACTAATACCAATCGCATTGTTTGCACCAAGATTTGGTAAGAAAGTTGCAACTAATACAGCAACAAGAGCTAAGCATACTGGTGGGATAAATGACTTATATCCATATTTGTCTGCATTATCACGAGTTTCCTTAGCAGTTGGAATATGTCTTGCAGCTGGTTTTACTAAACCTAAACCAGATAATACAGCAAGAAGAACAACGATTAAACCAGTAATCCAAGTTGGAATATATGGTCCAACCATAAATGTAACAGCAATTAAGAACCAGAAAAGAGCAGTAGTTACTGGCTTTTCACAGTCTTTATTAGTTAAGGCATTAAACCCTGTTGCAGCAAAGATTGCACCAATGACGCAGTAGAATACTTCTGCGATAATTGTGGCTGTATTCCATTCAATTTGTAACATTGTTATTTGCCTCCTTTTCCATATTTCTTATTAAGTTTCTTATCGAACCATAAAGCATAAGCTCCACCAACAAAAACAGAAATAACTGCAATTGGAATAGACCATAATGCGATCTGGTTAGCAGTAACAACCTGGTCAATACCATGTGACTTAAATAATTCGTTTAAAGTTGCAACAATAAGTAATGTTCCTGAAGCACCCATGAAACAGTTCTGAGCAAAAAAGTTACCATAGTTTTCAGTAGCTGCAGCCATACCTTTAATCTGATCTTCTGTATCTTCATCAATATCACCATATTTCGCAATCGCAGCAGCCTGAGCCATTGGATTGATTAATGGACGGATGAACTGTGGATGACCACCAATTCTTAATGAGAATGCAGACGCAACAGTACGAACGCCTTCCCAGATCACTAACAAGCGACCTGTAGTAGCATTCTTAATACCCTTAATCAAGTCTACCGCTTTATCACGTAAGCCCATACGTTCACATAGACCTACAACTGGTAAAGTTAAAATAAATAAAGTTGCTGTACGGTTAGTTAAAAAGGCTGTACCTAGTGTATTTAAAATGTCCATGATAGACATACCACTGATTAAACCTGTTACTAAACCAGCAACAACAACTGTTGCAAGAGTATCGAATTTCATTACAAACCCAATAACGACAATTACGATACCGATAAGTTTAATAGCATCATTCATATGTTTTTCCTCTTCCTTCGTAAAATTATAAAATAATTATACCAATAAATGTCGCTATATGCAAATTGATAGAGACAACATTTCATTAAAATACAAATTGAGCACCCTTACATTTTACGATATTTGAACAAACAAAAAGAGGAGCACTATAATACTCCCCATTCAATCGGCTGAATTGCCTTGGCATGTCCATCTTTCATGATGACTTTATCATCTACAATAATAGTTGGATTATGTGTCACTAAATCAAAATGTCCACGTGCATTATGACTGCCTCCTAAGGCAAGATTTCTACCAAAACCAATATGGAATGTGCCAAAAGCTGATTCATCTTCAATATAGCTGGCTCCACGACACTTAGATATTGTATTTAAACCTATTCCAAATTCTGCGGCACAATACATTTCTAAATCATCAAATGATTCTAAGTATTCTTTCAGTTTACGTCCATCTTCTGTATCTTCGATATAAGTGATATAACCATTCTCTATTTTTATTTCTACAGGTTTATCCACTATTCCTATATATCCCATTGATCCATCTAATATAAGAGTACCATTTGTATGATATTCTACTGGTGGTATATAGATTTCAAAGCTTGAGGAAGAACATTTTCCTACTTCCCATAGAGAACCATGGAAGATACCTGGAAATCGGTCTGTAATATCAAAGGTGAGGTCTGTACCACGTTTAGTCGTGACATGTATTGTTTTTGCATCACGTAATTCCCAAAACATTGGCATACCTAACATTGTGGCTTCATCAGGATCCATTTTTAAGAATTCCTGTTCAAATAATGATTCACCATTATTTGTAGACATTGGCATGGATAAGAACTGTGCGCCACGTGAAAGTGCATAGTTCACAGCATCTGTTGTAATAAATGAATAATTCGTTGCACCTACTATCGCATCTGCTTTGGCCATTTCCCATTTTAAGGCATCTATACTTTTTCCATTTTGTATTTCATGTGATTTTAACTGGACAACCTTACATCTAGCACCTATATGATCACATGCTTTTGAGAAGGCATCTGCTTCTTTAAGTTTTGTTTCATCTGTCACAAAATATACTAAATTATCTTTTGTAAGATGGAGCCAGTCTTCTACAACTATTCTTGCTCCTTCATTTATATTCATGTAAAATCAACCTCCAATGCTCATTATATATAAAATCAAGATTTCTTGCGATACATATGATAGAAAACTACTCAACAACTTGTATTGCAGTTCAAACAGATACTACTCCTTCTACTCTTGTACGTATCTCAAAGAACCTATACAGATGGACACCTATTACCAAAAGTACAACATAATAATATGTGTACCAATGATTTATCTCATCTTGTGAATGCATCACTCTATGTATCTACAAGAGAAAAATCTTATAAGAAAAACTGGCGCAATTAACAGAATTACGCCAGTTCAGTAATACCATTCTTAAGAATGAAGAATAGAGTCTCCATTTGTTTCAATGATTTCTTTATATTCTTCATAAGAATCTTTTAGTTTTCTTTCAAGTGTTCCATGTCCATCATTAAAACGATCAACATAGACAAAACCATAACGCTTCTTCATTTCTCCAGTGCCTGCAGAAACAACATCAATAGGTCCCCAATATAAGTAACCCATACATTCAACACCATCTAGAATGGCTTCATGAACATATTTTAAATGTTCCTTGATGTAATACATTCTATATTCATCATGAATATGTCCTGTTTCATCTAGGTTTTCATCTAAACCAATACCATTTTCTACAATAAAGAGTGGTAAATGATAACGATCATATAAGATATTCATAACATAACGGATACCTTTTGGATCAACTGGCCAACACCAAGGTTCTGGTGAACATTCCTTTACAAATGGATTAGCACGTCCTTTTAATCCACCTGTATTACCATCCATACCAACAGACTGATCATATGTACTAGAACGATAATAACTAAATGAGAAGAATGCGACTGTATTTTCTTTTATTAACTGTAATTCATCTTCTCTCATTTCAGGTGCACAGTCATGTTCTCTCCATACACGTTTTACATAACCAGGAATTTCTCCTAAACAGAAGACATCACCAAAATAGAAGTTATTTAATCTTACTGTATTATATGCCCCAAAGACATTATCAGGATTGCAGTCATATGGATATGTTGCAACAGATGAACATGTTAACATACATCCTACCTGCGCATCCTTATCAATCTCACGGCATAGTTTAACTGTCCAGGCATTGGCTACACAAATATTATAGTAAGCAAGCCACTTATCTTTTTCAGTTGTTGAACCAATAGGATCGCTTGGATCTTTTGGATTATCAATAGTCAATACTCCACCAGCAACTAGTGGGTTGATCATCATATTATTGACTTCATTAAATGTAAGCCAGTATTTAACTAAGCCCTTATATTCTTTAAAGATTGTAGTCACATACTTTTCATATAATTCAATATACTTTCTATCCTGCCAGTCACCATACTTTTCTTCTAAAGCAAGTGGTGTATCAAAGTGCCAGATAGAAACGAGTGGTTCAATACCAGCATTTCTTAGTTCTGTAAATACATTTCTATAGAAGTCTAAACCAGCCTGATTTGGTTCTGTTTCTTCTCCTGTAGGATAAATCCTAGACCATGAAATAGAAAGTCTGAACATCTTGAATCCCATTTCTTTAAGTAAAGCAATATCTTCCTTATAGTGATGATAGAAGTCAATACCATCATGGTTAGGATAAAGTTCATCATCAAAGACTGCAAAATGAGCCCCTTCTGGTAATTTAAAGCCATGGTTAGGTAATTTCTGTTTCTGACCATCCTTATCAATAAATGTAACCATTCTAGGAGTATTGACTGTTCCTCCTGTAGTTACATCAGTACGGGCCATACCTCTTCCATCTACATTCCATGCCCCTTCACATTGATTGGCAGCAACAGCACCACCCCAATAAAAATCTTTACTAAATGTCATTGTTTATTCCTCCTAAATCATATTATATGAATTTTGAAACAAATATATTAAAAACAGACAGATTATGAAAATATTATTTTGGAATATCACATGAACCATAGTAATTATTCAAACCTACAATATGTATAAAAGTTTTGTGATTAATAGAGATATAATCTACATTTTCTGTAAGGTTCTTATATGTATTCTCTATTTGATATTCACAATAAGGGTTCTTCATAATAGTTCCTGAATAATTGATATCAGTAGAAATAGGATAAGCATTATAGACAGGCATATTAGTATAAAGTGGTATTTCTAGTATACGTTTCACATGATCCATATAATTAGAGATATACCCTTTCAACATATTCTTTGCTTCACTATAAGGTGCTCTGATGTTAGACATATAATAATGATGACCAGGATTATTGTTGTGGACATCAAATTTCTGCAGATAAAGAGAATCCTGTCCTTTAGTGATATAATTATTCATTAAATACTTAGAACCATAGAGAATAGCTTTTTCTCTTGTATCCCAGTTTCTTGATGCCGCAAAGTCTATCCCATCCTGATCACTACTGTTTGCTCCTATATTATATATATTATAGAAGAGAGGTCCTTGTGGATTGTTTCTTGCATGTCCTCCACGAAGTCCTAGTCCTCCACCTGTCTGTTCTTGAATTGCACGGGTAATGAGTAATGACATAGAGATATTATTTACTTCTGCACTGTAACGATAGAGTTCGGCCCAGTCTTTTTTAGACTGCGGTTCTATACCTGACATTTCAGTTCCTGCCAGCATTCTTTTTCCTTCCTGTAATGTTTCAGAAGGATTATAAGTGAGTTTCTCAAACATCAGCGCATGATAAGCATCCAAACCATTACGTGGATCTAAGAAATAACGGGCTGCATTCAATGAAACACGACACCATGTCTGTCCTTCTATAATATTAGGAGAGGCAATCATTGAAGAATCGTTTGTATCTATTAATGATTTACTCTGGAAGATGGATGCAGTTTGACTAAAGTCTAAAGAAGTATTAAGAGGTACATAGTGCCATTCTGGATAAAGTGCATGTAAGAAGCGTAAAGATTGTTTATAGCTATCAGGAAATGATGTGATTTCTTTTTCAAAAGATTCATCAAATACATATGCAATCACATTACGACTTGATATATAGCCTTCTTTCTTCTCACCATTCACATATATATAACCATAATATTGAGAACCTCTTTGTCCTTCTACAACTAAAGGTTGTCCCATTGTGAGTGTTTGATTAAGAAAAGATGTATTCTCTTTAACTAAGAAAATATGAGGTGCAAGCTCCTTATACGAAGTACATTGATGAACACCTAGAAGTAAAACTAGTACACATACTATCTTAATAATCGATGTCTTCTTCATTGACCCACCCTACCTGTGCACCACAGATGACATAAACATAATGTCCATAGACACCTGCAATCTTCACTTCTGTTCCTTTTTCACCTATAAACCAATGATCTGTATAATCATCTAAACAATAGAGATGATGATTTCTTTCATATAAGAATTCATTCTTAATAGAGATCATTACATGATCACTCACTCTATAACATTGACTAAACTCTTTTCCTTTCTTCATCATCTTTACTTCATAATCAGGAAAGGCTATCTTGTGGTCTACTTCACCATTACCATAAAGGTCTTTATTTAATACACCAATAGGAAATGGTTGTACACATTCTGTTTGGTATGTTATTTCCCCCTTATAACTATGAATAATAAGCGCATTTAATTGGGAGATAGGCTTTACTCCTGTTCCTCCATCAATACAGATGATCTTCTTTTCTTCATCTATAATAATGTCATTATGAATAGAACGAGGAAAATAATTGGATGTAGGAAGATGTCCTACTACAACTGTATATTTTAATGAATGTCCTAATTCATAAAAATGTTGGAGTTCGAGGTAAGATGATAAACCACACTCCTTATAATTGTCTCTTGGTTCTACACCTGCATGGACAAATAAGTAGTCATTAAATAATAGTGTAGTAGGTAAATGAGACATGAACTTTAATTCTTGTTTAAGCTTTTCAGCCATGATTTTCTGCATACCTAAAGGTGTTTCATGTCCATCACTAAAATGTTCATGATTATAAATATCTCTAATAATACCATTCTTACTATTTCTCTTTAAATACTTAGGAATTTCTCCTGCAATTTCTGGAATAGTAAGCAATGCATTCATCGCCCATTCACAATTTCCCATCAAAACATAACACTTAGGAAAACGTGAAAGATTCATAATAAAGTGTATTGTTTCTAATACCTGATCTCCCTTTTCTACAAAGTCACCAATAATCACCAAATAATCCTCTACAGGATCATAATTCACTTTTCTTAGTAATTCTTTAAAGCGGTCTAAATGACCATGTATATCAGATATCGCAATCAAACGATAATCATTCTTTTCTTTTTTAATTAAATGTTTCGGCGTAAGCATAAATACCCTCCTGATATCATTCTACATCAAAAAAAGTAGGTTGACCCTACTTTCTTGTTGCATAATACTTTCTTACAAGCATCTGTGTTTTACGAATATGTCTTTGAATACGTTCTGTTGCTTCATCTTTGTCCCCATCAATGATGGCTTCTAGAATAGCACGATGTTCTGCAAGTGATGATTCTAAACGTTCTGGACGTGCAATAGAATGTCTTGATGTCACAGAAACATAGTAATGAATATCCTTTAGAATCTGTTCAAAATAGGTAGACTGTGTTGCTTGATAAATAGATTCATGGAATAGAATATTAAAATCATTCACTTTATCAAAGTCACCCTTTGTAGTATAGAATTCTAATAATTCAAATACTTCTTTAATTTTAGCAAGATGTACTTCATCCATACGATCAATTGCGAATGAAACAGCTAATCCCTCTAAAGAAAGACGTATTTCAAACATATCATCAATATCACGAGGTGAAAAACCTTTCACATAAACACCTTTGTTAGGAATACTTTCTACTAAACCTTCTAATTCTAGCTGTTTTAATGCTTCTCTAATAGGTGTACGAGATATTTTCAATTCTTTCGCAAGTGTTAATTCATTTAGTTTATCACCGCATTGATAACTTTCATTAAGAATACGATCACGTAATAAGATAAATATTTTAGAGCCCAATGATCCATGGGAAGTTGATTCAAAAATGCTATGAGATGGCATTTCTTTGTCCCTCCTCTTATAATTTATCGATAATTGCGTCTGTAAACTCTTTTGTAGTTGCCTGTCCACCAATATCAGGTGTTGTAAACTTACCTTCTTCTACAACTGCTGCTAAAGCTTCTCTTAAAGATTGTGCTTCTTTCTGCTTATTTAATGCTTCAAGCATCATTGCGAATGCAAGAATTAAAGAACTTGGGTTCGCAATACCTTTACCTGCAATATCAGGTGCACTGCCATGAACAGCTTCATAAATACGGTAATCATCACCAATATTACCTGATGGTGCAATACCAAGACCACCTACAAGACCTGCACATAAGTCAGAAACAATATCCCCATATAAGTTTGGTGCAACTAGGACATCAAATGTTTCTGGACGCTGTACAAGCTGCATACACATATTATCAATAATAACTTCCTGTGTTTCTATTTCTGGATAGTCTTTTGCCACTTCTCTATAACAATCAAGGAAAAGACCATCTGTATATTTCATTATATTGGCTTTATGGATGGCTGTCACTTTTTTTCTGTTATTTGTGCGTGCATATTCAAATGCATAACGACAAATACGTGTAGAAGCTTCTCTAGTGATTAACTTAACACCATTCGCAATATCATCAGTGAGCATATATTCAATACCTTTATATAAATCTTCAGTATTTTCTCTAATAATGACTAAGTCAATATTTTCATATTTAGAATCAATACCCTTGAAGTTACGTAAAGGACGTACATTAGCATAAGTAGAGAATTTCTGTCTTAATGCGACATTCACACTTCTAAAACCTGTTCCAATTGGAGTTGCTGTAGGGCCTTTT
>ENA-OOXM01001223-OOXM01001223.1-human-gut-metagenome-genome-assembly--contig:-NODE-1223-length-19973-cov-2.466262_pt1 | contig 19973 bp, 16 predicted proteins | sample MGYA00241589_ERZ501347 | MGnify/ENA primary metagenome ERZ501347 (study PRJEB25962, sample SAMEA2042832) | human gut metagenome | biome: human gut; feature: human-associated habitat; material: faeces...
TCGATATCACCGGTACGGATACATTTCTGACAGGTAGTCACACGTCTTCTGGGCGGAATCTCCTGTCCTGTAAAATAAGGCTTTAACGGCGCCATGCCGGAGTTGATCAAAAGCAGACTGTTGTCGTTATGCGGCACCAGAGAAAAGCTCTTCATCGCCAGATGTCCCTTACTTTCGAAAAACTCAAGGAACATCCTTCTCAATTCGTTCACACCATATGCTTTCACGTTTCTTCCTCCTTCGTTGTTTCTTACAACGTTCTTTCATCGCCCCAGAAATACAGAGCCACTGTACCCGGACCGGTATGGGAGCCAATTACAGTTCCGATATTGTTGATCTGTACTTTTCCGTCCAGTTTAGGAAACGTTTCCTCAACCAGTTGTGCAACCGCTTTTGCATCTCCCATGCAGGCTGACTGACTGATATAACACTTTCCGGAATATTCCCGTCCGTTCTGCGCATGCTCTTCCATCCGCTTAACGATCTCGCGAATCACCTGTTTTTTCCCACGGTATTTGCTGCGCGGAATCAACCTGCCCTCGGAATTCACATTCAGCAGCGGACAGATATTGAGCATCTTTCCGAAAAATCCTGCGGTTTTGGAAACTCTTCCGCCACGGATATAGCTGGTTAAATCTGTTGAGAAAAACCAGTGATGCAGGGTATTGCGATGCGCCACGATCCATGCTGCATTTTCCTCCAGAGACATTCCGGCACGCTGATTTTCCAGTGTCTGTTCCACCAGCATACCGTAACCAGAAGAAGCCGCAAGGGAATCCACAACCATCACCCTGCGGTCCGGATATTTTTCTTCCATCTGGGTCTTTGCAACATTCGCCGAGTTGATGGATCCAGAAATTCCACTGGAAAGCGTCAGATGAAGCACATCTTTTCCGCTCTTTAAAACAGGCTCAAACAACGCGCAGTATGCCTCTGCATTCACCTGAGAGGTCACAGGCTGCGCGCCGTCTCCGATCATTTTATAAAATACTTCCGGCGAGATGGACGAGTACAGGTCATCTGCATATTCTTTTCCATCCAGCTGATAATGGAACATGGCAAAGGGAACTTCATTTGTTTCCATGAAGGTTCGGCTCATATCTGCTGTCGAACAGCAGGTAACAACATACTCTCTCATTTTTCCCGCTCCTTTGGGTATCTTATTTTTGCAAACCTGTCTTATTATAGTAAATCTTTTCGTCTCTTACAAGTCCAAAAATAAAATATCCGCAAGGTATTACTGGGAATCCGTCTGTTGCTGTTTCTTTTTCTTACGTTTTTCCCGCCGTTTTTTCACCCGCTTTTTGCCGCGCCTTATCGCCTTTATGATAAGGACTGCCGCCAAAACGGCTGCGATGGCGAGCGCAAGGATCAGCCAGATCGGCACGCTGTTATCCTGCACGCTGTAGACCGCAAACGCTGTTCCGTAAGGAACCGATACAGTCACATAGCTGCCGTCTTCTTCTGTATCCGCTTTTTCCCATTTATTTTCCGTCTGAATCCTTACCGCAGCGCTGTCTGCACCGTCCGGGATCCGAAGATGCAGGACATATTCTTCCTTTTGCTCCGGCATGTTGTCGATATTCCAGATATAGGCATAGGCAAGATCACCATCCGAAATCCTATCCGCCTGCACGCTTTCCGCAGACAACACACTCGTGTCATAGAAATCGCCTTCAACCAGAAAATCCGGTTTTAACTGGTTTGTTGCTGAAAACCACGCAAGGCTCTTGGTAAAACGTTTGCTCTCTGCCGTCACTGTTACGTTAGCAGTCACATGGGTCAGCGGGAATTTTCTGTCCCAGCTGATGTAGCAGTCCTCATCCGGCTCAATATCCGGAACTTCTTCTTCCGTCACCGTACCGTCGTAGGGAATCTGCAGCGTCGCAAGCACCTCGTCATCCTGTTCAAAGGTCACTGTCACCTGCGTAAAGCCAGCCGGAATTGTTTCCATTTGCATCAGTTCTTCGTAGGTACAGCGCTGCGCCTTTCCAATATAATTGATCTGATCGACACCACCCCACAGATCAGAGACGAAATAATTGTTTTCCAATGTACCGTCTTCATTGATACAACCCGCAATGCTGCCGATCTTTTCGGTGCGATTGCCGGAAATTGTCACCATCGCAAGGCAGTTGCTGATATCATATCCTTCCCCGGTAATGCCGCCGATTTTGTTATCGCCCTTTAAATTACACAGGGCGTAGCTCTGATTGACCCGGCTTGCAGAATATCCTGCGATACCACCGAGACCGTTGCCGGATTCCAGCTGAACCGTTCCGTAGTTTTCGCATGTATGGATCAACCCCAGCTCTTCGCTTCCGGCAATACCTCCGCTGTTTCTCTTTTTGCCCGCTACCGTTCCGTAGTTGATACAGTGAATCAACACGTCGTTTGTAGTGGAACGCACCTCCACATCGGTCAGCTCTGTCAGATCCATATCAACCTCGGGATCCACATCATACTCCGTATTCATAATTCCGGCGATACCGCCTGCATTGATGTCGCCCTCAATTTTTCCGTGATTGTTGCAGCCCGAAACGACACCGAGCGTCCGCTCTGTAAGTGCTTTCCCAGAAACATCGTCAATCGCACTGCCGTTTCCGAGCAGAACGTTGACATCGTCGCTGATGATATCGGTAATTCTGGAGGACGTATTTAAAATCCTGTCCAGATCACTGGTAATCGACTGGATTCCTCCATCGACACTGTCAGTCATGCTGTCGATCGTATCGCCAGACGCTTTGCTCTGATCGGTCAGCTCCCCGGAAATATTGCTCATCGTGTTCGTCAGGGAATCTCCCGTACCTGTAAGCGTACTCTGCAGGTTTTTGATATTGTCAGATGCGGACGTAATCTCTCCCTTCATCTGATTTAGGTTATCGTCGATCTTTTCGTCATGGTTTACTTTAATCGGATCTTTTTTGAGGATATCCGTAATTGCGTCCGCCTTGCTCTCTACTTCACTCTGACTCGGGATAGAAATAGATTCCGATGGCAGTTCAGAAGGAAGTGTGGAGGGCAGTTCACTCGGCCATTCCGAAGGCAATTCCCATCCGGAGCTGCTTTCTTCCGAAGATTCCCTGGATACACTGTCCCTGGCAAACCACGCATAATCGCCTGCCTCATCGTCCCCTGCTGCCAGATATTCTGCCGCGTCGTCTGCAGGGATTGCCGCAGCTTCTTCGTTGTTGGACGACTGGTTTTGGGTGTCGCCGTTTTCACTGGAAGAAGGCTGTTCGCTCTCTGCAGGGCTTTCCTGCAAAGAACTGCTCTCCTGAGAAGAGCTTTCTTCCGGGCTGCTGCTTTCCGACGCGCTTTCCCCATCACTTTCCGACGCGCTGCTGCTCTCGGAGGAACTTTCTGTCAATATATCCTTCATGTCGTTTAACTTTCCATTGATATTATTGGCAGCATTCTCCGTATTTTGTCGGATGCTCTCCATCATTCTCGAAATTGTATCGTTTCCGATCTCGCCCAGATTATTCAGTGCGCTGCTCAAGCTATCCATATAGGCCGTCATCGCTGCATTATTGCCGGTAACGGTGCTCTTCATGGAATTGATCTCGCTGTCCAGATTGCCCATCGTATCCTCATACTGCTGCTGCAGCGTCTGGACATAGCCTCTGGTGTCAGAGGATACGCTGCGCATCGCATCGGACATCTGCCCCATCAGGTGATTGATCTCTGAAAAATCGTCCCTCACCTTTTCCAGATGATCGGAAAGATATTCCGACTCCCGGTAAGGCTCCGCCTGACCGATAATACCGCCAACGTCCTTGCGCCCCATGACATGACCCATATTTTTACAGTTGATAACCGTACCGCTCTGGCGCCCGATCACACCGCCGACATTGTAGCCGATATGTGCATAGCCGATTTCACCTTTGTTGGTGCAGCCTGCCACCGTACCGGACGATCTTCCGGCGATGCCGCCTGCGTCATTTCTCGTCACGACGTTCTGCGTCAGATTCAGCGTTCCGATATCGATTCCGTTTAAATCCAGCGTTGTCTTTAAGTCCTCGTCGTTGATTTTTCCTTCATTTTCGCAGTTCTGAAGGATACCGCGGTTCATGCCGCAGATACCGCCGACCTCATTCGTGCCGACAATCGTGCCTTTATTATAACAGGTCAGCACGATGCCGTCCGCCCTGTTTTCCCCGACAATGCCGCCGACGTTTGTGTTGCCGGTCACAATTCCTTCAAAGCTGCAGTTTTCCAAAATGCCGTAGTTCGTTCCGACGACTCCACCGACATTTTCTGCGCTGCCAGTCACCTTCACACTGCCGGAAACATTCAAATCCTTTACCCTGCCGGTTTTGCCGACATAACGGAAGAATCCGTAATCAGAGCCTTCCCGGGAGATTTTCAGTCCGCTTACCGTATGCCCGTTTCCGTTGAAGGTTCCCGCAAAATACGGAATGCCATCAAACGAGCTGCCGGACAGGTCGATATCGTTCTGTAAGTTGAAAATCCTGCCATAGCTGTAATAATCGTCCTGGCACTTCTGAACATATTTTAAAAACTCTTCTTTATTGGAAATCGAAATCTCTTCTACGACGATATCGGCTTCCCGGTCTTCCAGCGCTTCTTCTGCGGTAACTGCCTCTTCCTGCTTCTTTTCCTCCGCATACGCCATAGAACCGTTCTGTAAAATCGCTGTTGGCAGCATGGAAACGCTCAATAACACCGCCAGCCATTTTTTACAGCTGTTCGTTCTGTTCTTCATCGCTGTCCTCCTTTTTCGCATCCTGTTCGCCCGGCTGTGCTGCTGTGTTCGGTTGTGACACGTCGTCCGGCTGTGCTACTGTGTCCGGTTTTGCTGCATCATCCGGCTGTGTCAATCCTTCCTGTTCCATTACAAGCTCTGTCTCTTTTCCGCCAATCGGCAGTCTGGATTCAAAAGAAGCCTGCATGGAACCGCTAAAGCTTCCCTTGATCTCCGCGTCGATTTCACCCTGTATATAACCCTTGACACGGCCATTTACAATCATCCGTCCGGAAACATCTCTTCTGGTCGCCTGGGGCAGATTAATTGTCAAAGCAGTCTTTTCGATAATGATATCGCCCAGCAGCAGAATCTGCGGCAGGACAAACAGTACCAGTATAATGGAAATCAAGGTTCCTCTTCCCAGTGCAATACCGATTGAAGCAACTGTCGCATCCGATGCGATCTGTCCGATCAGAAAACCTGCTCCGGTCAGAATCGTACCGGAGGTAAAGATTGTCGGAAATGCCTGATTGATTGTTTCAATAATTGCCTCATGAATCGGCATCTGTTTTTTCAATACCATATAACGACTGGATATAACGATCGCATAGTCGATCGTCGCACCCATCTGGATTGCGGATACAATCAGGTACGCAATGAAAAATACACTTCCTCCTGTCAGCGTAGGCACAGAGAAATTGATCCAGATACTTCCCTGAATGGTCAATACCAGCAAAATCGGGAGTCCGGCGGACTGGAATGTGAACAGCAGAATAATCATAACAAACAACGCTGTCAGTACACTGATAATAATATTATCTGTTGCAAACGAAGACATCAGGTCATGATTGCTTGTGCAGTCACCAACCAGTATCACGTCTGATTTATTATAATACTTCGCGCAAATATTGCGGATGTCATCCATTGCCGTATACGCTTCGTCCCCTTCCGTCGGCACACTGACAGTCAGAACCAGTCTGGAATAATCCTCTCCCTGCAGCTGCAGCTGTGCATCATGCAGCGTATTATAAAGGTCCGTCAGCTTTTCATCCATATCCGCATCCAATGTGACGTAGCCTTCCTCATACTGATCATACAGGAATAAAAACATATCTATAATCGGCACTTTGTACTCGTCGATGCCTGTAAAAATCGGACCGTTCTGTCCCTGTTCATAGGCATATGCCATATACAAAACCCGTACGATCTCAATATCCAGATCTGTCAATTCAGAAAATGCACGAGGCGCGATTTTATCCGTCAGGACATAATCATCGTTGATCGAAACGTTTGCAAGCCCTGTCACGGTGTTGACATAATCGAGCGTTTCAAATTCCTTCAGAACCTTTTTCTCGGATTCATAATCGCCCTTCGGCACCAGAATTGCAATCTGATTCGAAACGCCAAACTCGTCTTCAATTTTATGCCTGGCAATTCTCGTCTCACTTTCCCTTGCGGCCGGAACGGAATTGACATCATACAGATAACTGCAGTTATTTGCCATCCATGCTGCAAAGCAAAGCAGTATCACAAATACAGGCGGAACGATAAATCTTGTCAGGTTCGCCCATTTACCTGCAAACGAAATATTCGGAACAAAGCTCTTGTGATGCGTGTTGTCAATTCCCTTTGCAAAGATCATCAGAATCGCAGGCATCAGGAAGAATACGGAGATCAAACTGAAAATAATTGCCTTTACCAGTACGATACCCATGTCATAGCCCAGACGAAAATGCATGAACATCATCGCCACCATGCCGGAGATGGTCGTCAGGGAAGAAGAACTGATCTCCGGTATTGCCTTTGACAGCGCAACCTTAATCGCAGATTCCGCATCCATCGTCTCATGCTCTTCCATAAAACGATCACAAAAAATAATCGCATAGTCAATTGCCAGCGCCAGCTGCAGAACGACAGAAATCGAATCCGTTACGCTGGAAATCGTTCCCATCAGGTAGTTTGTTCCCTTATTCAGGAGTGCAGCCACACCAAACGTAATCAACAGTACCGGGATTTCCATATATGCCTTCGTGGAAATCAGCAGTACTACTACAATAATCACAACTGCAAGAACCAGAATCAGATTCATGTCATTATTCAGGGATTCTGTCTGTTCTTCTTCAGAGCCGACTGAGGTAGATATATAGGTATCATAATCCGAAAGCAGCTCCTTTACCGCCTGCTTGGCATCCTTGCTGATCTCATCGTCTTCTGCGCCGTCAAAGGTCACATCAAACAGGGCGTTCGTTTTGTTGTAATGATCCGCAGAATCATCAAAGGCAACTTCCTTCACACCCTCTACCGCCTCCAGCTTTTCCACCAGCGCATCTGCGTCCTGCCAGGTAATATTCGACACCATGATCCTGGCACTGCCATATGTCATAAACTGTTCATCCATCAGGGTCAGACCAATTCTCGTCTCACTGTCTGCCGGCAGATATTTTGTAATATCCTGATTTACCGATACTTTATTCATGCATGCTGCACAGTAAATACACGCAATGGCAAACAATACCAGAAAAGCTTTTCTTTTGTTGACAATAAAGGTTGCTACTGTCAGCCAAAAATTCCCTTTTTCCTTTTTTTCTTCCATTCGATTCACTCCTTGACCTCTGCTTTTCAACAAGAAATTTCATTCTATATTATAAAATCACTCCTTATTCTTTACAAGTAAATTTTCCCGTCAATTTCCCCAATCTGTCCAAAAAATTATATCCACTCTGCCAATTGTGTACCTGAACTTTTTCGATTAAGATTAAGGTACTGACATTATTTTAGGGGAGAGACAGAAGTTATGGAAAAGAGACAACACAAGCAAAAAGCAGTTCTGATGACAGAGGGACCGATCTGGCGGTGCCTTTTATTATTTGCACTTCCGCTGATGGCCGGCAACCTGTTTCAGCAGCTTTACAATACGGTAGACAGCATCGTCGTCGGTAATTTCGTTGGAAAAGAAGCACTCGCCGCAGTCGGCTCCACGGATAGCGTTATCAATACCTTTATTGGTTTTTTTTCCGGCATGTCAACCGGTGCAGGCGTCATCATTTCCCAATATTACGGCGGCAAAAAAGAAGAAAAGGTTTCCATCGCCGTCCAGACAACCATCGCGCTGACACTTTGCATGAGCATTCTCTGCACGGTGCTCGCCCTTTTGCTTGTTCCATCCCTGCTGCGCCTCATGGGCACTCCGGATGATGTCTTTCCTGAGGCTGCAACCTATCTTCGCATTTACTTTATCGGTGTCACCGGACTTTTGTTCTATAACATGGGTGCCGGCATTCTTCGCGCGGTCGGAGATTCCAGACGTCCGCTCTATTTTCTGATTTTCTGTGCGGTTTTGAACACGCTGCTGGATCTTTTATTCGTCGCAGTTTTGCGGTTCGGTATCGCGGGTGCTGCCTGGGCAACGATCCTTTCCCAGGGAATTTCTGCCCTCCTGACACTCTTTGTCCTGACCCGCGAAAAAGCCTGTTACCGCATCATTTGGAGTAAGGTCCGTCTGGATCCGAACATGACGAAAAAGATTTTCTTTCTCGGACTTCCCGCCGCAATTCAGATGGCAGTCACTTCCTTTTCCAATGTTTTTGTACAGGCATACATCAATCGTTTTGGTTCTGCTGCTATGGCAGGCTGGTCTTCCTATGGAAAAATTGACAAATTCTGCGTACTTCCGATCCAGAGTCTTTCCCTTGGCGTGACCACCTTTGTCGGTCAGAACCTTGGTGCACGCAAAATAGACCGTGTCCGGCAAAGCACTAAGGTCGGCACACTGCTCTGCTTTGCCGTCGCGATCCTCATTACGATTCCTGTCTTGATTTTTGCCCGTCCTCTCGTCTCCATGTTCAACCGCACGCCGGAGGTTTTAGACTACGGCACACTTTTCATCCGTCTGGAAATGCCGTTTTACCTCGCCCTTTGCATCAATCAGGTACACGCAGGTACGCTGCGCGGTATCGGCAATACGAAAGCCCCCATGGTCATCATGATGAGCTGCTTTATCGTGTTCCGACAGATTTATCTTTACACGATCACACAATTTACAGACTCTGTCATCGCCGTTGCGCTCGGCTATCCGCTGGGCTGGGTGTTGTGCAGTATCTGTCTGTTTACCTATTACCGTCACACGAAGCTGGAAACGTATCTGCGGTAAAAACAGCTCCGGACGCCAGCGTTTTTGCAATGGCCTCCGGAGTTTCCTGTTTTCCGTTTTTTTCCCACATAACAAACACATTCATCAACGCACCGCCATAAAAATACAGCTCGTAGGGCTGGATCTTATAAACCGGTTGAATCCGTTCCATCATAAAAGAGTTCATAGCTTCCAATATGATATGATACAAATGCGCATCTACAAGCTTCAGGATAAAGGCTGCATACTGATCAAAATACTTCAGTGCATGTTCTATACTCCCTGGATCATGAAATTTTCCGCCTTTTTTTAGGATCTCGCTGCGTTCCCGGACATACCCGTTTACAATCTCATGAAAGTAATCTGCAAGCGCATCTTCTTTTTGTTCATAATAATGATAAAACGTCATTCGGGAAACACCGGCACGTTTTACAATATCGGATACCCGGATCTCTTCATATGATTTTTTATCCATCAGGGAAAAAACGGCTTCTCCGATGCACATCCGCGTAAAACGGGTTCTGTTTGTATATTTTTTCCCAAATAATTCCGCCATATCCTTCTCCTTTGCCCTGCATTGTAGCATCATAGCACAGCTTTCGGTTTATTTACAATCCTCCCAGCAAATCTTCCATAACATCCTGTACTGTCTCTATCTGATTTGCCAAAAAACCCTGCGCTCCGCAAAAAAGCAAGCCATTTTCTGTATCTCCCTTTACGGCATGGATCAACGCTTCTGTAATACAATAGGGTATTTCCGCCGGATTACAGTGCTTTAGACATCCAAAGCATTTTTGCGGTCTTTGGACCTCCCCCTTCTCCACATGTTCCAGAAAAGAATTTCTGATTGCGCGCCCCGGCATTCCAACCGGACTTGACACCAGTACAATATCCTCTTTTTGTGCCTTCAAATACGCATCTTTATATGCACTGTCTGCGTCGCATTCTTTGGTTGTAATAAACCTGCTTGCAACCTGAATCAGATCCGCTCCAAGCATAAACTCATGCTCTGCCCGCGCCTTATCACAGATCCCGCCGCCGACTGCAACGGGTATTTTCCTTTCCGCCTTCTTTTCATAGACTCGTACCAGTTTCAGTATTTCAGAGATTTCCATATCATAATCCATTTTCTCTTCCAGCTGTTTTCTGGAAAATCCAAGATGTCCGCCAGCCTCCGGACCTTCGATCACTATAAAATCCGGATATCGATGATATTTTTTCTCCCAGTATTTCAAGATCAGTGCCGTCGCACGGGCACCGGAGACGATCGGTGCAATTGCAATGTCGGTATCCGAAACCATTGCCGGAAGCTCCAGCGGCAACCCGGCGCCGGACACAATAAAATCTGCGCCGGTCTCAACGGCCTTTCTTACATAGGTCTCATAATGATTCATTGCCACCATGATATTAAACCCGAGGATGCCATCCGGTGCAATCTTTCTCGCCTTTTGCAGTTCTTCCTCCATGGCCTTCAGATTTGCTAAAATCGGGTTTTGTTCAAATTCAGGCTGTAAAAAGCCGATCTGCGCGGCCGAAATGGTTCCGGCTCCCCCTTCCTTCGCCACTGCCCCCGCCAGTCCGGACAGGCTGACTCCAATTCCCATTCCTCCCTGAATCAGCGGTTTTTTCAATCTTTTTTTTCCAATCCATACCTGGCTTTTCATGGTAGTTCTCCTTCGTACTAATTTCTTCTAAAGAGGATGCCGGGTTCAAAGCTTCCGGAATCTTTCATACCGTCTGTCACAAAGTTTTTCAGGCTCCAGCACAGCATATTGTTTTAAAAACCTTCTTAATTCTTCCCGAAGCTGTTCCAACACTGATCCCATATTCTGTGTAGTCAGTTTTTCCGGTTCTTTGATCATCCGCTCTGCTGCCTGTGCGGCCACAACATCCTCTGCAGTCAACTTCATTTTATCTGCAGCCTCAGGCGCACACTTTTTATCTTTCCAGAGTATACTTGCAAAACCTTCCGGTGATAAAACAGAATACACCGCATTCTCCATCATCCACACTTCATCTCCACAGGCGAGGGCCAGCGCTCCGCCGCTTCCCCCTTCCCCGATAAAGATGGATACAACCGGTGTTTTCAGCCTGCTTATCTCCAACAGATTTTCCGCAATTGCGGATCCCTGACCGCGCTCCTCAGCTCCAATCCCGCAAAAAGCTCCGGGGGTATCTACGAAACAAATCACCGGCCGATGAAATTTCTCCGCTTCCTTCATCAAACGAAGAGCCTTCCGATATCCTTCCGGCTGACACATTCCAAAATTATGCTTTACCCGATCTTTGGCGGAGGTTCCCTTTTCCTGGGCGATCACAGTAACCGGAACTCCTTCAAATAACCCAATTCCTCCAATCAGCGCCGGATCATCTCCAAACCTCCTGTCCCCATGAAATTCATAAAATTCGGAAAAAAGTGCCCGGATATAATCACTGCCCACAGGTCTGTCCGCCCGTCGTGCAGCAAGCACATGCTCCCATGCCGATTCCGATTCTTTTTGCTCCAGGACCAGACGGGCTGCCGGGTTCTTTTTTGCTCCTTCCGGCATTTCTGTATCCACCAGCTGACAAAGCGCCTTTTTACAGCCTTCCCGGTCGTGCATTCTGCAGAGATCCGCCAGTACCTTTTTTAACTCAGAACGTTCTATGATCCGATCTACGAATCCGTGCTCCATTAAAAATTCTGAGCGTTGAAAGCCCTTGGGCAAACGTTGTCCGATCGTCTGTTCAATTACCCGAGGTCCGGCAAACCCGATCAGCGCATTGGGCTCTGCCAGTATCACATCTCCTTCCATCGCAAAGCTCGCTGTCACACCGCCAGTAGTCGGATCTGTCAATACACAAACAGACAAAAGCCCTGCCGCGTGGTGCTTTGCCATTGCAGCAGATACCTTTGCCATCTGCATTAAAGAATGAATTCCTTCCTGCATACGCGCGCCGCCGGAGCAGGTAAACAGAATTAACGGTAAATTTTCCGTCGTTGCTTTCTCGATCAGACGAGTCAGCTTTTCCCCGACAGCCCATCCCATGCTTGCCATCATGAAACGGCTGTCCATTACGCCAATCGCTGCCGGTATACCATCTATGGAACCGGTTCCCGTAACGATAGCTTCCTTCATTCTGGTCTTCAGCCTTTCCGCTGCCAGCTTTTCTTCATATCCCTCAAACCCCAGCGGATTTTCTCCGACCAGCTCTCTGTCTGATTCCTGAAAGGTTCCCTCATCTGCCACTCTGCGGATTCTCTCATAAGCACGTACCTTAAAATAACCTCCGCACTTTGGACAAATATAATATGCATCCCGCACTTCCTGTACGAGAATCGGTTTTTTACATCTGCTGCAGCGGCATAATAAGCCATCCGGAACAGTTGTGGTGCTTTCTCTTTTTTTCAAAGCCGTTTTTGTTTTTTTAAAAACATGATCCAGATTCACTTGCTTTCTCCATTCCTGCGTTCCAGAAATTCAATGTCCGTTTTTCCCTGCCGGAACTCTTCATTCTCCAGAAGCTCATACAAAAAATCTACATTTGTATCTACGCCCTCTATGATCACTTCTCCCAGGGCACTGTGAAGCTTTTCAATTGCCTCCCGGCGGCTTTTCGCCCATACACTGATCTTTGCGATCATCGCATCATAAAACGGCGGAATCGTATAGCCACTGTAAATGGCAGAGTCAACACGGACACCCTTTCCTCCCGGCAAATGCAGCCCCGTAACCGTTCCCGGGCATGGTGCAAATCCTGCGTCCGGATTTTGAGCGTTTATTCTGACTTCTATGGAATGACCATTTACAGACACATCTTGCTGCTGCAGTAAAAGCAGCTGTCCATCCGCAATTCGAATCTGCTCCTTGATCAGGTCCACACCCGTAACCCATTCCGTAACCGGATGCTCTACCTGAATTCTGGTATTCATTTCCATAAAATAAAAATTTCCATCCGGCTCCAGTAAAAACTCTATCGTACCTGCGTTCACATATCCAGCTGCCTTTGCCGCGTCCACAGCACATTCCCCCATTTTTTGACGCTGACTTTGGGAAATGCTTGCACAGGGTGCTTCCTCCAGCACCTTCTGATGCCGTCGCTGCATAGAACAGTCCCGTTCTCCCAGATAGATCGTATTTCCTGCACAATCTGCCAGAATCTGTACCTCCACATGCTTTGGTCCGGTCAGAAAATGCTCCAAATACATTGCTCCATCTCCAAAGGATTGTTTTGCTTCTGTCTGTGCTATCCGGAAATTTTTTCTGAACTCCTCCGGGCTTTGTGCCACACGCATACCCTTTCCGCCGCCTCCAAGGGCAGCCTTGATCATGACAGGATATCCGATCGCTTTTGCCTGCTCCAGTCCATCTTCTTCCTCATAAACAGCATCCCTGCTGCCCGGAATAATCGGGATTCCTGCTTTCTGCATCGTATTTCTGGCTTCCTGCTTATTCCCCATTCGTGCGATCACCTCTGCAGGAGGACCGATAAAAATAATCCCACATTTTTCACACAGCTCTGCAAACCGGCTGTTCTCTGACAGAAATCCAAATCCCGGATGAATAGCATCTGCACCTGTGACTATGGTTGCACTTATGATATTTTCCATGCTGAGATAGCTCTCGGATGACGGTGCCGGTCCGATGCAGACTGCCTCATCCGCAAGCTGAGTATGAAGTGCATCTCTGTCTGCCTCTGAATAAACAGCAACCGTCTCTATTCCCATTTCTCTGCATGCGCGGATGATCCGTACTGCAATCTCCCCTCGATTCGCAATCAGCACTTTTTTAATCATAGTGTGTCACCTATCCAATCATAAAAGTCAGTTCTGCATCAACTACCACTTTGCCGTCAACACTTGCAACTGCATGACCGACACCAACCGGTCCTTTGCATTTGATGATCGTTGTTTCCAGACGGAGTTTATCCCCCGGAACAACTTTTCCACGGAATCTGCAGTTCTTGATCCCGCCAAAGTATGCAATCTTGCCTTTGTTTTCTTCCAGGCTTAAGATTGCCACAGCGCCTGTCTGCGCAAGAGCTTCCACCATCAGGACACCCGGCATTACCGGTTCCTGTGGGAAATGTCCTTTAAAAAAGTCCTCACGGAAAGTCACGCATTTATAACCGACAGCAAATTTGCCCGGCTCATAATCCTCGATATAATCCACAAGAAGAAATGGATGTCTGTGAGGAAGAATCTGTTCAATTTCTTTTACTCCTAATTTATTCATAATCTATACTCCTACAATGGAAACTTCGTTTATCCACATTAATTTCTCTGTACATTCGAATGATCCACATTTTTTCAGGTTTATACCCTGAATTTATGCAATCCGGAACAACGGCTGTCCATACTCTACTGCCTGTCCGTTTTCCACATAAATTTCCGCAACTTTACCGTCAAAATCACTTTCAATCTCGTTCATCAGTTTCATTGCTTCCACGATGGCAAGCGTCTGACCTTTTTTGACCTGATCTCCAACAGAAACAAACGGATCTGCATCCTCGGCAGGTGCTGCATAAAAAGTTCCCACAAGAGGAGATTTTATAAGCATACCCTCTGGTTCACCATCTGCAATATCTTTCTCCATCTTTGCTTCTGATTCCGTGATCTGTCCCAACGGCTGCACTGTTTGGAGTCCCATAACCGGTACATTAGAAGAATTTCCCGTAACCACTACAGTTTCTTTTTTCTTCTTCAGATGAATGCTGGTTCCATTTTCTTCATAAGCAAAGTCTGTCAGATCAGAATCTGATACTGTTTTTATTAATGTAAGAAGATTTTCAAATTCCATAATTATCAACCCTCATATTTCTTTACAAGAAGTGTCGCATTGTGTCCGCCAAAGCCAAGAGAATTGCTCATTGCATAATGGATTTCTTTTTCTACCGGAGCACCGATTGCATAGTTCAGATCACACTCTTCGTCCGGATCTGTTGTTCCAACTGTCTGGTGGATAAATCCCTCTTCCAGAGATTTAACGCAGGTCACAAATTCCACTCCACCGGCTGCACCAAGAAGATGTCCGATCATGGATTTTGTAGAATTTACAACCAGATTGTTTGCCGCATCTCCAAATGCTTTGTGGATTGCTCTTGTCTCAAACAGGTCATTGTGATGCGTACTCGTTCCATGCGCGTTAATGTATTCTACCTCAGATGGCTGAACACCAGCTTCTTCCATTGCAAGTTCCATTGCTCTGGCTGCGCCTGCTCCGTCCTCTGCAGGAGAAGTGATGTGGAAAGCATCTGCTGTTGCACCGTAGCCAACCAGCTCGGCATAGATTCTTGCGCCTCTTGCCTTCGCATGTTCCAGTTCCTCAAGAACGACAACGCCAGCTCCTTCTCCAAGTACAAAACCACTTCTGTCTTTGTCAAATGGAATAGATGCTCTTGCGACATCTTCGGTCTTGGTCAGTGCAGTCAGTGCGGTAAAGCCAGCCACTCCTGTCGGACAGATGCAGCTTTCGGTTCCACCTGCAAGCATAACTTCAGCATCACCATACTGGATCGCACGGAACGCATCTCCGATGCTGTGTGTTCCGGATGCACAGGCTGTCACAACATCTGTACATTTGCCGCGGAGTCCCAGCTGAATAGAAATATTTCCTGCAGCCATGTTGGAGATCATCATCGGAACCATCAGTGGATTTACTTTTCCAGGTCCCTTGGTGAGGATCTTTTCATAGTTGTTTTCTACCTGTGGAAGACTTCCGATACCAGAACCAACAATAACACCCACACGGAAAGAATCCTCTTTTTCCATATCAAGGCCAGCATCCTCAAAAGCTTCTTTTGCTGCTGTCACTGCATACTGGCAGAATGGATCCATACGTCTTGCGGCTCTCGGATCCATATGGTCTTTTGCATTAAAATCCTTAACCTCTGCAGCGATCTTTACCTTGTAATCTGTTGTATCAAATTTTGTGATCGGTCCGATACCGACTTTTCCTTCACGGATTCCTGCCCAGAAATCCTCAACATTATTTCCAATAGGAGTAACGGCGCCAAGTCCAGTTACAACTACTCTTCTCTTACTCATATGACCATTCCTCCATCAACCTGAATTACCTGCCCTGTGATGTATGCTGCATCATCAGATGCCAGGAAAGCTACCGTTTTTGCAATGTCTTCCGGTCTGCCGAAATGTCCCAGCGGAATCTGTGCAGCAGATGCTTTTTTTACTTCTTCAGATAATACTGCTGTCATCTCTGTCTCAATAAATCCCGGTGCAACTGCATTGACTGTAATGCCTCGAGATGCAAGCTCCCTTGCCGCACTTTTGGTCATACCAATAATTCCTGCTTTGGATGCCGCATAGTTTGCCTGTCCTGCATTTCCTGCAATTCCAACTACAGATGCCATGCTGATCATACGTCCTGAACGCTGACGGAGCATCTGTCTGGAAACAAAACGCATCATGTTGAAAGTTCCCTTGAGGTTGACATCGATCACCTGATCGAAATCTTCTTCGGACATTCCCATCAGAAGACCATCCTTGGTGATTCCGGCATTGTTTACCAGAATATCAATGCTTCCATGAGTTTTTACAATGTCCTTTACGGCACTTTCACAGGCTTTATAATCCGCAACATTCCACTGTCTGATCTCAGCCTCGCCGCCTTTTTCCTCAATCTCTTTCTGCACTTCTCGTGCCCGTTCCTCAGAACCGTTATAATTGATTACAACTGCTGCACCTCTTTCTGCCAGCTCCAGGGCAATGGCTCTTCCGATTCCTCTGGAAGCACCTGTTACAACAGCAACTTTCTTCTTACTCTGCTCTGCCACTTATTTCTCTCCTCTCGGCATCTGCTGTGACCAGATGTACCTTCATCCGGTCTTATCAAATTTTATTTCAATTCCTCACACACCTGAACTGCTTCTTCCCAGCTGCCAATGTGATAAGCTTTTACATTTTTATCAATCTTACGAAGGAAACCTGTCAGGGTTTTGCCCGGTCCGATCTCAACGAAGGTGTCCACACCTTCACGAAGCATGGTCTCCACACTCTGCTGCCAACGGACAGATCCACTGACCTGATCCACCAGAAGCCCTTCGATTCTTCCACAGTCTGTGATCACTTCTGCATTAATGTTCGCCACATATGGGATCTTCAGAGGATTCATGCTGACTCTGGCAAAAACCTTTGCCAGTTCTTCTCCTGCAGGTCTCATCATCGGTGAATGGAATGGTCCGCTCACTTTAAGCGGAAGTACTCTTCTTGCTCCTGCTTCTTTTAAAGCAATTCCTGCCTCAGCAACCGCAGCTGCCTCACCAGTGATAACGATCTGTCCCGGACAGTTGTAGTTTGCAATAGAAACGCCCTCTCGGCCATTTAAAACATCCTCGATCACCGCTGCATCCATTCCGAGTACTGCGGACATTGCGCCGCTTCCTTCCGGTGCTGCATGCTCCATAAAGATTCCTCTGGAACGCACTGTGCGGATTGCATCCAGATCACACATACCGCCTGCAACAGCGATCGCGCAATATTCGCCAAGGCTTAAACCTGCTGTCATATCCGCATGAAGTCCCATGGATTCAACAGCTCTTGTCATTGCCAGACAGGCAGTCACCATTGCAACCTGTGTATATTCTGTTTTATCCAGAAGATCATTTTCTTCAAAGCAAAGCTTCTTAAGGTCGAGATTCACTGTCTCAGATGCCTGGTCAAATATTGTCCTGGATAAAGGACTTTTCTCATAAAAGTCTTTTCCCATTCCAACTGCCTGAGCGCCCTGTCCCGGATAAATAAAAGCAATCTTACTCATTTACACTTACTCCATTCATCAGTCTGCATGCATCGGATACAGTAGATTTAATAATATCCTCGCAGGAACGTTCTTCTTTGATCATACCTGCGATCTGTCCTGCCATCAGGCTGCCATTCTTAGCGTCACCATCCTGAACTGCTCTTCTGAGACTGCCAAGAGTCATCTTTTCCAGTTCCTCAAACGGTGCGCCCTCTTTTTCCATTTCCAGATATTTGCGTGCCATATCATTGCGAAGAACACGGATCGGATGTCCCGTACTTCTGCCTGTTACACGGCTGTCGATGTCTTTTGCTTTAAGAATACTGTTCTTATAATTTTCATGGATCACAGATTCCTTAGATGCTGCAAAAATAGTTCCCATCTGGATTCCTCTGGCTCCCAGCATAAATGCTGCTGCCATACCTCTGCCGTCTGCAATTCCGCCCGCTGCGATCACCGGGATATTCACTGCATCGACAACCTGCGGAACCAGTACCATTGTGGTAAGCTCTCCGATATGTCCTCCGGCCTCTGTACCTTCAGCAACGACTGCATCTGCACCGCAGCGCTCCATACGTTTTGCAAGTGCTACAGAAGCAATGACAGGAATGACCTTCACTCCGGCTGCTTTCCAGTCTGCCATGTATTTTTCCGGACTTCCTGCACCTGTTGTCACTACCTTGATGTCCTCTTCCAGGATTACCTTTGCAATCTTGTCTGCTTCCGGATTCATCAGCATGATGTTCACACCAAATGGTTTGTCAGTCAGCTTTTTTGTCTCGCGAATCTGTTCTCTTACCCACTCTGCCGGTGCACCGCCTGCGGCGATCAGCCCAAGGCCACCCGCATTGGATACGGCTGCTGCCAGATGATAGTCTGCAACCCAGGCCATACCGCCCTGGATCACCGGATACTCAATTCCTAATAATTCTGTGATCTCTGTCTTCATAAATTTATGTCCTCTCGATCAGCCAGGTTGACGATTACGCCTGATGCTCTGTCAGATAGTTCATTACATCTGCAACTGTTGTGATCTGCTCAAGATCCTCGCTTGGGATTTCTACAGAAAATTCTTCCTCGAATGCCATTGCAAGCTCAAAGAGATCCAGGGAATCTGCATGAAGATCATCTTTAAAAGATGTCTCTGCTGTGATTGTTGCTGCGTCTGCTCCTAAGTTTTCTGCTGTAAGTTCGATAATTCTTTCTAACATTTTTGTTTTCTCCTTTTTCTGTTTGATTTTAATTTATAGTTAAGTCACAGAATCTGGTCATATTCTTAAATTCTGTTCCTTTTTTACTTTTTATCTTTCCAGGTCCCAGTCCAGCACGCTTGCGCCCCAGGACAATCCTGCTCCAAATCCTGCCAGGACCAGTTTCTGTCCTTTTTTCAGGACACCTTCTCGATTCAGCTCATTCAAAAGAATCGGGATGCTGGCAGAGGATGTGTTTCCATATTCCTGAAGATTCATTGGAAATTTCCCAATATCCAGACGAAGCCGTCTCGCAACTGCATCCACAATCCTTGCATTCGCCTGGTGAAGAACAAACCAGTCAATGTCTTCTGTGGAAAGTTCATTTTCTTTCAAAACTTCCTTTATCACCTGTGGAACCTTGCGGACTGCAAACTGGAAAACATCCTTGCCATTCATGGTAATGTATTCTGTTTTTGTTTCTTTTGGATCCTGATCAATACTGCGGGCTCTTCCAAGCACTCCCGGTCCGGTCAGTGCCGGTCCGCCTCGTCCATCGGAATGTGAAACCGGCTGATAGCTTTTTCCTTCCTTCGCCTGAAGAAGAACCGCTCCGGCTCCATCTCCAAACAAGATGCAGGTTCCACGGTCAGTCCAGTCAACAATGCGTGAAAGACTCTCGCTTCCAATGACCAGAATCGTACGATAGATTCCAGATGCTATGTATGCCTGCGCTGTATTGTAAGCAAAAAGAAATCCACTGCATGCAGCATTGAGATCAAATCCAACGGCACCCGAAGCTCCAAGAGCCTCCTGTACCTGGCAGGCTGTACATGGAAAAACCCGGTCAGCTGATCCGGTAGCCACCAGGATCATATCGATTTCTTCCGGTGAAACACCGGCTTCTTCAACTGCCTGGCGACCGGCCTCAACAGCCATGGAAACGGTTGTTTCCTCTTCTGCTATATGACGCCGCTCCACACCTGTACGCTCCCGGATCCACTCATCACTGGTATCAACCAGTTTTGCAATGTCATTGTTATCCATTACAAATGATGGTACGCAAGATCCTGTCCCACATATTCTTCCAGTCATTATAAATACCTCTGATTTATTTTGATTCTAAATTATTTTGACTGTCAAAGTATATATCAAGAAGTTTTGTTTGTCAAGTATTTTGAATATCAAAATATATTTTTATTTTT
>ENA-OOXM01001231-OOXM01001231.1-human-gut-metagenome-genome-assembly--contig:-NODE-1231-length-19894-cov-2.083724_pt1 | contig 19894 bp, 27 predicted proteins | sample MGYA00241589_ERZ501347 | MGnify/ENA primary metagenome ERZ501347 (study PRJEB25962, sample SAMEA2042832) | human gut metagenome | biome: human gut; feature: human-associated habitat; material: faeces...
GATTTTTCATAAATAAAAATAGATAAAAACTTAAATAAGGGGAAATAAAAAATGAATGAATTAAACATATATGCTAATTATAATTATCGGCGATTAATAAAAAATGCAAATAGACAGTTGAATAATAGTAGACTAGAACGCAGAACAGTATTTGCTCCTAAAAATAAAGGATATTTAATTGCAATATATAAATACAATATCCATATTGTATACGATAACTTAGAAGGACTACAAATAGTAAAACAGTTTGTAGAAGACAATATAAAAAACAAAGAAGTTGTTTTACAATATAAGAATAATTCAGATGACATTGTTAATAGTATAAGACAGAAAAATACAATATTAAAGGAAAGATATAATGAATGAATTTGATAAAATAAAGTTAATATTAAAAGATAACGGAATCAACTTTTTAAAAGCAGATGTATTAGATAAATCTAAAGATGTAATTTGTATTCCTTATAAAGGAATAAAAGATAGCAACAGTCGTATATTTCTTTTTATGCAATATGATATTAATAACAAAATTTTATCTTATTATTTAGTCGAACAGATAAATCCTGGTTTAGACATAGATAAGGTAAAATCAAAATTATTAGATATGAATAGTAAAAATATAGGAATATTTATGACAAAGGATAATAATTTAATCTATGAAATAAACTTATATCTAAATGAAAATAAATTTGAATTTTCAAACTATATGGATAACACATTAAATTGTATAGAAACATATGAATATTTGAAAGAACAGCAAATTATATTATGAAAGATAATGCTCAAAATAAAATAATAAAAACAATATATGATTTTATCTTATTTATTACTTTATTTTCATTAATTATTGTTCGTTTGATATTATGGAATAAAGATGTAAATTGGATATGGATTTTAAATTATTTAGGAATGGCTATCTCTAGTTTTAATTTACTTATAAATAAAATTGTAGGTTATAAAGATGTGAATTATTCATTTTTAGGATTATTAATTGTAGTTATAATAATTGAAATTATATTGTTTTTCGTCATTAATTTTCTTCAATCTACAAGTTATGCTGATTTAATTAATGATATTATTACTCTATTAGCTATATTATTTAGCATTTCTCCTAGTGTATGGGATGTAATTTTAAATATAATTGAACAATATATATAACAATATATAAAGTAGACAAAAATGTATTAACAACGATAATATATATAATTGAAAATTATTTCTGACATTTTTAGACAGACGATTTATGATATATTTCATTTGGGTGACAGAAAATGAAAGTTATATTTTTCAATAGTATAAAAGTTACGACAGAAAAGAAAAGGAGTAAACTTATGTATGAGAATTTAATTGATGAACTTAATACAAAACCTGCAAATAACTATGTCGTAAAAGAAGCTGAAATATTAGCAGATAAAGTTCTTGAAATAGGAGGATATGCAGGGAAAAATGCAACAATGCCTATTGTAAAAATCGCTAGTCAATTTGGATTTAAAACTTATCAAGCAAACAATATGCCTGATGACATTTCAGGAAATATATTTGTAGGTGGAAATACTTATAATGATTATGGTAATGACAAAATTATAATTGTTGATGCTAAAGAACCCCTTCCTCATCAACGATTTATTGTAGCCCACGAATTAGCACATTATTTGCTGGATTATGTTGGTAATGAATCTTATACTCCAGAAATAATATTCTCAAAAACTTATCCTAAAATAAATCACGAATCTTTTGATGAAATAAGAGCAGATAGATTTGCAGCCGAATTACTTATGCCTAAAAATGTATTTATGTCTGAATATATAAAAGCTATGCAAAAATCAGATGGTAATTATGAATATGTGATACCTTATCTTTCTGAATTGTTTACGGTAAAAGAAGCATGTGTAAGAAAAAGGATAAAAGAAGTATTTGAATAATATTAAAATAACAAAGAGGACAATATGAAAAATGATGATATATTATTAACACATATTCAGTATACAGATGCTTATATTTCGATATTAGATGCTTATAAAAAGCATTTAGAAGAATCTACAAAAAATAAATTAGAGTTAAAGAAGAAATTTTTTTCAACAATTAATTTAATAATGTATGTTTCTACTTTTGCGTTTGTTGGCACTATTATTTTATCAACTATTATATTTATTATTTCAATATATAAAAATAATAGTTCAGTTGAAATAATTGCTGGGTCTATCGTAACAATGGTAGTAACTATTTTTAAATTACCAGAAATTATAGCTCATTATTTGTTTAACAAAAAAGAAGATAAACAAATGGTACACATTATAGAAAATATACAACAGTATGAAATTAATGCTGTAAAAACAGAAGAATTACATAGCCAAGCAATAAATGATGCTACTGAAGTTAAAACCATAAATAAAACAAGTCAGAAAAATCTTGAAGATTTTATTATGAAAAATTTAGCCTATATAGACCCATCTATTAAAAATAAACCGATAAAAAAAACTTATAAGTTAAACGGTATTAAAGTATAACAATATTTATAAGCTCTTTCTTTAACACAGCAATGTGTTATTGGAAGGGCTTTATTTTTTTTGCTTTTTTATATGGATTGTTCACTTTTGTTATTAATAATTTCTTTTATTTAAACCTTAAAAATAAAATATAAACTTTTTTTAACAATAACACACTACTATATATAGACAACAAATAAAAGCTGTCTACTATATATTGATTTAAAGTGAAATGATAGAAAGTAGTGTGATTATTATGATGGGAAAGCAACATTTAACATTTGGAGTAGCAACAGGAGCTATTACCATTTTTACATTAAAAGAATTAGGTTATACAGACATATGGAGTAATTCTCCTTATTTATTATGTATAACAGCATTAGGTTCATTACTTCCAGATATTGATAATCCTAATACAACATTAGGAAGTAAGATGGAATTTTTAAGTAATTTTTTGTATTGTACAATAGGACATAGGACTTATACGCATGATTTATTTTTAATGTTGTCATTAATGTTCCTTACAATAACAAAATGGAATAATATGTTTTTGTGGTTTTTATGGCTTGGAATAATGGGGCATTTATTTTTAGATAGTTTAACAGCTAATGGAATTCCATTTTTTTATATCTTTAATAAAAAGAATTTACATTTAATACCTTATAAATTTAGATTTCATTCAAATAGCTCTACAGCTAAGATAGTTACAATAATGTTCTCATTTATATATGGCTTATGTAATTATTATTATCTGACGTCTTTAAATATCCTCTAATTATTTAGAGGATATTTTTTATTAATAATTTTTAATCCTAAAATATCAAATCTTATAAAAAATCCAAAATAAAAAACAAAAAAATATAAAAAAATATTATTTTTTTTCATTAAAAAAAAATATAACTCACTATTATATTATAATCATTAATTTTTTCTTTTCGTTTATATTAATGGTTATTTATTTAAGTCTTATCTTAAATAAAACTCCTTTCTTTTGGTATTTGTTAGTAACAATCGCTAAAAATAATTAATTTTATTTTTAGCCTGCATCATCTAAAAAGGTAGTTAATCTAGGTTCGATTCCTAGTGGTGCAGTTTTATCAATAAAAATATTGGTAATTATGTATTTTCGTTATGGAATGAAATATTTTATTTAGCTTACGTATTTCTCATAAAAAATATAAAAACCAAAAACGAAAAGAATAAAAAGATGAAAAGGAGTATTTAAGAAATGCATGAGATTGTAGAAAATTATGGAAAAGTTATTTTAGCTTTATTAGCGATTGCTGTAGTTATTACATTATCTGTTTTAACTTATAATACAGTAGCAAAGAAGACAGCAGAAGGTGTTAAGTCTATTAATTACGATACTGATGCTTCAAATGTAAATAATATCTGGAATAATACAGAGCCAACAACAAAGTAATAATTCAATAAAAATTATTACAGAAGGTAAAAATAGAGAAGTAGAGATAATTAATTCTCTATTTCTCTATATTTTTTTTAAAAAGAAACTAATTAATAATAAAAAAATGGAGAAAAGATATGACTGAAAATTATACAAACCGTTCATTAGAAGAAATTTTAGAAAAAAACAAAAATGAACTTTTTAGTGAAATTGAGGAGTATTTAAATAATGAAAAGATAACTGATATTGAATGGGATGGAGTTCATTTATGGATAACAGAATTGGGGAAAGGCTGTTATAAAACAAATAAAAAATTATCAAAAGAATTTATAAATAATTTAAGTATTAGATTAGCAAATATTATGAAAACAAATTTTAATACACAAAATCCAATACTTGAAGCGCATACTAAAGAATTAAGAATTTCAATTTTTCATGAAACAAGAAGTGAGGAAAAATCATTAACAATAAGAAAAATTCCAACAAATTTAAGGTACGACCACGATATTCTTATAGCTAATGGAACAATCCCAGAAGAGCTGCTTAATTTATTAGAAAATTGTATAAAAGCGCATTGCAACATAGTAATAGGTGGAAGACCCCATGCAGGAAAAACAGAATTGCTTAAGTATCTATCTAATTTTATTCCAGCAAATGAAAAAGTTGTTACATTGGAAGATAATGCAGAAATTCATTATAGAGAAATACACCCAGATAGAAAATGTGTTCCCTTTTTAGTAGATGATAAAGTAACATATTCAGATGCTATTAAGGCTTGTTTAAGACACAATGCTGACTGGTTATTATTATCAGAATCTCGTGGTCCAGAAATTGTAGAGCTTATAAATGCATTAAGTACTGGTAGTTATTGTATGACAACTATTCACGTAGATGGTGCAAGAGACATTCCAGATAGAATGTATAACATGCTTGGAAATAGTAGTGATTCTCCTAGATTTATAAATAATATTTATCGTTATATGGATGTAGGAGTAATGATAAAAGCAGATAAGAAAGAAAATAGAGTTGTTTCAGAAGTAGGTTTTTTTAATAGAACGAATATAAAAAAAGAGGATGGCTCATATACAACTGAAAACATTTATACCCCTTTTTATAATACGTTTGAAGGTATTAAAGATAAGGATATTATTATTTGCTTGTTTAATATAATGATAGCCTTTATGATAAGCGTGATATATTTTTATACATTATAAATAGGAATAAATATAACAATAAAAGAGGTAAGTAAATCGTATGAAAGATAATTATAAGTATGCAATAGATAGTAGTAATTATATGTTAAAAGATGAAATAATTATTGGAGCAGGATTTAATAATTACATAAATTTCTTGGATTTAATCATATATACAAATAAAGATGAAAACATACAGATTGATAATAAATGTGAGTTTGTCTGTAATATTATTCAAAAAATGTGTGGAGCAAAAGTAATATTAACAAATAGTCAAAGAAATATTATAAAAAATATATGCTTAAGATTATATAAAGAATATGTTTTTAAACTAAAACTAAGAAATAAAAATGATGATGAAATTCTTTATGATAAAGAACTAAATCCAACATTAAAAGATTTATATGATGACTTAAAATGTGTTCCTAGTATAGAAATAGAGTTACTTGTGTGTATGTTAGAGGTATTTGTATATAGATTGGATATATACAACAGACATACGAATATTATTTTAAATAAAGATAAGATTAATGTCTTTAATTTAGATTACATCCCTATTTTTTTAAAAGATGTCACGCAAGATATTATATTAGGATTTATTGAAAATGAAAATATTATTGAAGAAAACAAAGGAGATATAAGGTAGTTATGAAAAATAAAAATGGCATTAAAATTAAATTCAATAAGCGCAATAAATATGGAAATGAACCTTGTTGTTGTGAAAAAGGATATTTAACTAAGTTTGGTTCTTCAACATTATTTTGTTTCATATGTAATTTATTTTGTTGTAGGAAATTATTTAAGACAGAAAGCTTTTGTAAAAAATATGGATGGAACAAAACTTGTAGAACCTGTCAACAAAAAGGTGATTATAAGTTACTTGAATAAAAGTGATAGATATATAGATGCCCTTATTTGAAAAATAAACATAATAAGGGTGCCTTTTTTTTGATTTATAATAAAATACAGAAATATATGTGTTTTATAAATAAAAATTATTATTTTTTTTAGTATATATATGCATACTTTTTTGTTGTATTAATCCCATTATTTTTATAGTTATTTATAAAAGTGAAAATGATTTTTTTGTTAAGGGAGAGTATTTATAAATATTTATTACACAAAAGGATATTCGGTGTAATAAAAATACAAACAGCAAAATTCATTTTTTCTATAAGCAAAATCTTCTACCATTTATTTAAAACAATACAAATAATATAATTTTTCTTTTATGCTTCTTTATATTAATTATATCAATTTCCCCAATATCCTCCTAATTATGTATTAAAAAATCTAATTGTAAAAACTAAAAGGTTAAGACAGTAGTTTATACATTTTTCTACTCCCTTTGTGTAATAAATATTATTAAAACTCTATCCACCTTTAATCTAAAATTTTCTAAAAAAATTCAAAAATTCTTATTTTTATACCTCTTTATTTTTATTTTGCCACACTATTATTTTATAACCAAAAATTGTGAACAAAAGAAAGAAGGAAATTTATATGAGTATTAATACTAATCTAAATAATTTACCTATAAATGAGCTTAAAGATTTTCTTAAAGCTAATGGGTTAAAGGTTGTTTTAGAAGACGGAAAGATTACTGAGACAGTTGAAGAAAAGGAATTAGAGGAAGAAAAAGAAAGATAGATGAAAAGCACTAAAGAAAGGGGTTTTGTTTTATGGATAATACAAATAATAACGTAATTGAGTGTATGGTTCATCTTGAAAGATTTAATGAAAAGCCAAATAAGTATCAGATAGGTTCTATTCAGAAGAATATGCATCCAGAAACTATTCAAATTGAATATCTTGCGAAATCTCTTGTTAATGGTGCTTCTTTTAAACCAGGAGTATTAATAGGTGGACGTTCTAAGGATGATTGGAAGAGACAACAGCTTTTTGGATTAGATTTTGATGATGGAACTCCAATAGAAAACTCTTATAGAAAAGCTATTGATTTAGGCTTAATACCTATCTTTATGTATACTACATTTAGTCATACACCAGAACATAATAAGTACAGAATGATTTTTTGTGCAGATGAAATAATTACAGATGGAAATAAAAGAGACAAACTTCAGGCAACTCTTATGGGAATACTGGGAGATATAGACAAGGTTTGTTTTAATAGAGATAGATTATTTTTTGGTGGAAAAGGTAAAGAAGTACTTTTCCCTAATTTTGATGCAAGAATTAATGCAGATGAAGTAATTAATACATATTGGAAAGATGAATATGCTGCCTTTATAAGTGGAAATACATCTTCAAGCAAACAAAAGAGAACAAAAAAAGTAAGTACTAAAAATACTTTAACAAGTATAAGTGAATCAAATGTAATTAATTATGAACCATTAATAGATGAGGAAATAAAAGCAGCTTATCCTGTAAAATGTGTTTCTATGTATAATTTAAAATGCTTAAAAGAATATTTTGACTATAATGTATGGATTGAGGGGTCTCATAGAGAAAGATTTATATTCATATATTATAACTGTTCTAAAATTATAAATGGTTCGGTACAGGCTTTTAAAGAATGCTTAGAATACAATAGGGAGATGGATGAGCCATTATCAATGTATGAATTAAAATCAGCAATAATGCATACAGATGAGCATATTGAGAATAAAGATTGGTATAGACTAGCATTACATGACAATGGCAGTTTTATTTTTAAGCCAGAAACTATTATAAGTGAAAAATGGTTAGATATAAACGAAGATATAGCAAAAGATTGTGGATTTCTTGACAATAAAATAAATAAAGAGAATATACTTAAGAATAAAGAAAGAGACAGACAGAGAGATAAAATGATAGCCGAATTATATTTATCTGGATTAGGTTATCAGAATGTATCTAAAGCATTACCGGAAGAATATAAATGTTGTAAGAATACTGTTAAAAGAACAGTAGAAAGACTAGGAATTAAAGACAGAAATATATCTTTTAATAATATACAATTTGAAGAAAAAGAAAAATATAAACGTGTAGGGGTGCAAACATTGACTAAACTAGAAAAAGTTCAATCTTTCCCTATCTTCTCTAACATAATTTCAGTAGACAATAGAAATGAAATAACAGAAGAAAATAATAAAAATAGTAGAGAAGATAATCATAGTAAATGTAACGCAGCTAAGTATTTTGATAAGAATTGTGAGATATTAGCTAATAAGGTTAAAGAAGCCAATAAAGCATTTAATGATAATGAACAAGATATAGCTGTAAGTACAATATTAGCTAATCCTGATACAAATTATTGTTTATATGGTAAAGCTGGTACAGGTAAGAGTTTTTGTATTAATACTTTATTACAAAGGTTATCAGAAGAAGAAAGAAATAGAACAGTAGTAATAGCACCAACAGGTATAGCAGCTTCTAATATTACATATACAACAGCTACAACTATACATTCATTATTTGAGTTACATACATTTATTTATAGTAAAGATAGTTCTATTAAGATACCTAACAAGTTATTAGGCGTAAAAAGAATAATTATAGATGAAATAGGAATGGTTAGAAAAGATATATTTACACAATTAATAAGAGTTGTAAAAGCTGTTGAAGAAAAGACAGGAAATAAGATACAGCTTATCTTTTCAGGAGATTATGGTCAGATTTCTCCAGTTGTTACTAAGAAAGATAAAGCAATAATAGATATGTACTATGAAGAAAGTAAGGATAAGTATTTTTGTTTTGACAGTCCATTATGGAACGAACTTAATCTTCAGAATATTGTTTTAAGAAACAATCGTAGGCATAATAATGATAATAATGATGAATTACAGAAAGAATTTATCAATGTTTGTGATGATATTAAGTTTGGATTATTAAACAGCATATCTTGGTTAAACAATAACTTATCCCATACAGCTATTAATGATGCAATATATCTTTGTGCTAATAATAAGCAGGTAGATGATTATAATTCACTTTATACTAAAGATTTTACAGAAACACAAGTATATAAAGCTAAGATTGAACTAGGTGAAAGATATAATGAAGGATTTAATATTAACAATACAAAATTACCTGTAAAAGCAGAATTAAATTTAGCAGTAGGTATGCGTGTAATGACACTTGTTAATACAAAGAGCTATAAGAATGGAAGTTTAGGTACTATTACAGCATTATTAGACAATAAGGTAAAAGTTAAGTTAGATAGTACTGGAAGAGAAGTAACAGTAAGAGCTGCTAAATTTGATATTGAAAGCTTAGAGGAAAGCAATATGTATCAGATACCAATAGCAATAGCATATGCAATAACAGTAAATAAAGCACAAGGATTAACTCTTGATAAGGCTAATATTGTTCCAGGATTTTTTGCACCAGGACAGTTATATACAGCTATTACAAGAATAAAGAATGTACATAATATAAGTATAATTGGTGAATTAAAGGAAAGTGATTTAGTTGTATATTCAAGAGCATTAAGCCTTATAGCTTAAAATAAAAAAATAAGGAGACAAAAACTTATGGATAAAAGAAAAATAATTACAGGACATTATCAGGAAAATATGTTTGGAGATTTAATGGATAGAGAAGACTATTTTCATAAGTTGCCTAATATATCTAATAGGAGACAATTAGAAGAACCCAAAACAAAAGTATTTTATGTAAAAGAAGAAAGTAATTTTGAAAATGAAAGTCAAGAGCTTTTCGATGAAAAAGGAAATTCAATATATGAGGTTTATAACCTTACGGATTGTCCTGAAGATGCAACAATACATAGGGGTTTATTTAATGCTTATGATTATATAGAAGCTGTAAGATATGGGATACAGTTAGCAAGGCAAGGAGTTATGGAGATTAAGGTAGAAGATTATGATAAAGATAAAGCTAATCTTACAGAAGAGACTGTAGAAATAGCAGATAATAAGGATAATGAGATAGATGATAAGGAATTAGAAGATTTGTTTTCGTTAGATTAGATAAGGAGTACTGTATGAGTGAGTTTATAAAAAAGTTTCTTGCATTAACAGTATTATTGTTGGTAATATTTGGATTTATATCGTATTTTATTTTCAAAGTTAGTCTAATAATGATTGTAGCAAGGATAATATCTATAGTGTTTGTTTTAAGTATTATAATAGCTATCATAATTAATGTGGTCTAAGATTTATAAATAAAATTCTTTAAATTTATGTATAGTGTGGTAAATAATTACTTTGAAGAGGTAAAAGTGATAAATGTTATTTACTTTATAAATATTGTAAAAGCATAGTATAAAACTTGTAAATATGATATTATTAATAATAAATAAAATTAAAAAAGAGGACTGCCATTATGACTAATTTAGAAGTGATGAAAAAAAGACTTATAAATCAGATAGAGCATATGAATATAGAAGATTTTATGAAGCTTATTGCTATACTTGAAGAAACAGTTGAAAATAGGAAAAATGAAATAGTAGATATGAATATGTTTTTCCCTTGTGATGAATGCAGTAAATATTTTGGAGAGTGTAGTAAAAATGTGAGTCCAGAAGAATGTGACGAACGATTTATGAAATTTGCAATAAGTAAGGCTTTACAGTAAAGAGGGGATTTGTATGGAATATAAATATAAAAGATGTTTTTGTAATACATTAGAAGAACAATTAAAAGAAACACAAATAATATTTTTATTAGGTCCTAGAAAATGTGGTAAAACAGTAGCATTAAAGCAAATAGATAAAGATAATGGAAAAAGTAATTATACTGATATAAAAATGCTTGATAGTAATGAAAAAGCAAAGTATATAGATAAAATTATAAATTCTATAAAAAATGATGAAGATGTAATTTATCTATTAGATGAAGTTACTTATTTAGACAAGCCTGAATTAGATATAGAAAGAATAGCAAACGCTTATGCTGATGTTTCAAATAATAATACAAGAATAGTTTTTACAGGGAGTCAGTCTATTGCTTTAAATAGTTGGGGAAACAGGTCTTTTAGTGGAAATGCTTTATTTTTAAAAGCTGACTTTATAAATTATGCTGAATGGTTGGAATATAAAAATGAAACAAATATAAATGCAGATACTTATTATGACTTTTTAACAAATACAAGACAATTTTATAAATTCACGAATACAAGAGCATATCTTAATGGTTGTTTAGAAGAAACAGTTCTTTCTAATTATAAAACAACTAATATTTTATTAAATAATGATTGTTCATTAATAAATGAAGATATGTTATTAGATGTAATGTATTTAGCAATGTTTAGTAAACATAATCACGTTAATTACAATACATTTATAAATTCAAAAAATTTATCTAATGACATAAACTATTATTTTAGAAAAGAAACTTCAAAAATAGGAACATTAGAAATAGATAATAGAATAGCAGATATATTCATAAATCGGTTTAATAGCTTAAAAGGTATAAGCCTTGACAGTTTAAAACAAGCAATAGCGTTTCTTTATAAGAACGACTTAGTTAATGTAACCTACAATAATGATAAACTGGAAAGTAAAGATATATATTACGAATTAATATCTCCTAATAGCTCTATTAAAACAAAAGAACAGTTATTTAGTAGTATAAATATCACAATAAAATATCCTATGTTTTATATGGATATATTAAAAGATGTTTTAAGGAAAGAAATGCCAGAAAGAATAAATAATAGTTTATTAGGAAGTCTTGTAGAATGTAATATAAGAGGATTGCTTACTGATAAGAATGTAATAGAGTATCATGATTATGAAGATAGAGAAATAGATTATATAAATATAAGTTCACAAGTGGCAATAGAAATTTCAATTTCTAATAAAAGGATGCGAAATACTAATTTTGATATTTTAACTGACGAATATACAAAGATACTAATAACAAAAGATGATAAAGGTGAAGTCAACAATATTGAAAAAATACCATATTGTGATTTTATCTATGAGTTATCTAAAGGAAAGCAATTATTAGATTATAAAAAAACTCCTGTAAAGGTAAATGAATATAGTAATGAGCAAGAAACAATATGTGATAAAAGTCATGCAATAATAAAATAACAAAATATTATTTTTTTTACAATCATACACTATTATACGTATAACAAACAATTCTACTTTCATAGAATGGAATTTTGTTAGTAAATAGTAAAGATAAGTAAAAGGAGAAATAATATGGATATTTTAAATTTTGAGGACATAATAACACTAATTATATTATGTGCTATACCGCTTTTTTTAATAGTATCATCTGTATTTTACTGTAAAATATTACCAGGTATCTTTATCTGCATAATTCTAATGTTAATATTAGTAGTAATATCTTCTGAAGCATTATTAGACAATGCAGTTCCAACAGAAAATAGAACTGAAATACAGGAAATAATAGAACAAAAATCGACAAGTCAAAACTTTAATATAAGAGTGACATATAAAGACTTATCAGGGAACACAAAGGAAGCACTTGTTATAGATGCAAAGACCTCTGATGGTGATATTTCTTATTCATATATAGAGACTAAAACCTATAAATATGGTTTTTTGTATAAAGATGTAAATACATTATATCTTAGAAGGTGAGTTTAATGAAAAATATAAGTAAAAAGAAATCATTCTGGAAGGAATTTTTTAATGAGTGTCATGGAGTGATAGTATTCGGAGCAATTACGATATATATTGTTTTATCTGCCATTGTAGGAAATCTGATATTGCCATGTATAAATGGAGAGGCAATAAATCCGTATATAGAAGATGTAAGCGGTAAGTTTACATTATTTGTAATAAAAACAGCCATAGGCGGTTTGTATTTATTTGGTGTTATTTTTATACTATTAACTGCTTTTTCTATTATAGGCATAATTGTAATAAAATTAGTAACTGGAATAACGCATATACTAGCTGTAAAACGGTATACATATCTGCCATTAACAATAGATGAAGTAAAAGAAGCTATAAATGCAGGATTGTTTGAAGATACTCCTGAAAGCTATACAGATTATCTTGCAAAACAGATGAAGTATTTTGATGGTAGTGTAATCTTTTCAGTTGATGATATGAAAATGATAGCAAAAACAATAAAAGCAATATGGAATCAATCATTTAAGATTAATAAAGATTTTCTTATTAGAAATAAAATAGAAAGTTATCATCAGCTTCCATTTGGACTTAAGAATGACAGAGCCGATTTATTTTGTAAATTAGAGAAAAACCAAACAGTATCTTTTGATATGAACGACGTTTATTTCATTTAGGACATCAGGTGAAAATATACCTCATAAATAATAAAATATTATTTTTTAATAAGAGCTGTATTAAAAAAACAGTTCTTATTTTTTTTATGTTTTATACACTATTATATATAGATATTAAAAGTAGGTCCACTAAGAAAGGATAGTAGTTGAGATGAATAATATAAAAACTAAAAAAAGCTTTTGGTCTGTATTTTATAACGAATATGAAGATGAAATTCTAATTATTCTAACATTTATGCTTGTTGTTGGACTACCTTTTATATTAGGTTTTATTAATATAAAGATAAAAATAATAGATACAAATAATGAACCATTAAATTTTATTATAGGATCTTTAAGTTTTTATTTGTTTATAATTGGAATGTATTTATTATATCGTATTATATCTTTGTTATATCATTCATTATGGAGTATTGTAAATTTTATATTTAAAATAAAAGCTATGAATAGATGTAGACAAATACCATTAACAGAAAATGAATTTAAATTGCTTGATATTAAAAATATAGATGAATTTATAGAGCTAATAGACTCTTATATTTCATATAATTTTAATATTTATAAAACAAAATATAAAGAATATATTATTAATTACGAAGATATGATAGAAATGATAAAAACATATAATAAGTTAAAAACAATATCATTAGAAGATATGTATGCGATACAACACTATTTTTTATCTTTAGGTTTGGAAATAAGTAATAATAAATTAAGAGAAAAAAATTTTCATTTTGTATGGGATTTCGACAAAATTATAAAAGAAATTGGATTGTAAAGTGAGGAGAGACATATGAAGGTATTATTTGTAAGTGGCACTTGGAATGAGGATTACTGTGAAAAAGGTGGATATGGGGTTATTTATAAAAAAACATATCAAGCTCCTATAGATATTTATAAAATAAACTATACTTATGGGAAATCTTCACATTTAGTAGATAATGTTATAAAAGAAATGGTAAGTCAAATATCAGATGAAGATACTATTGCTTGTTTTAATGGGGGAAAGTATTCAGATTTAGAAGATATATTAAAGACAGCATCAGAATATGATTATGTTTTCTGGTGGGCTGATGTAAGTAATGATTTACCTAAGATAAGGAATGTAAAAGACATAGCTCCTTATGTAATGTTTATAAATTCTAAGAGAGATGACGAAGATAGATATAGTTTTCAAGAACTTATCCAGCGTTCTCTTGTAGCTAAAGCTAATTTAACTTGGAAGTTAAAAAAAATAGCTAACAAAACTTTTGAAATAACAATATTTGACCCATTAGGTTCAATATGGTTTAAAGGAACAGATATAAAAGAAGCAGTTAATGTTTGCCTTAATCGTTTAATGTTTTTAAAAAGTATGACTAGGCAGCCAAGTATTAAGACTAATAAAATTGATATTATTCCTGATGAACAAGATTTTGTAGATGTTGTGAGAAAATACGCAACTGAATTTCAGAAATATATGGATTCATCAGTAAAAACAGAAAGATTTATAGGAAATGCATCTTTAAGATTTATAAAGCCATTTCGTGACAGTAGATGTGGTAAAGGAATGCCTAGTTTTAGAGGTTCAGATAATATGATATTTGTATCAAAGCGTAATATAGACAAGCAGTTTATTGAGCTTGATAACTTCGTGCCTGTATATATGGATAACGACAAACTGATGTATTGTGGAGAAGATAAACCATCTGTTGATACACCTGTACAAATAAGGTTATATAAAGTATTTCCACAAATTAATTATATGTTACATAGTCATTGCTATATCAAAAACGCACCATTCACAAAAAAAGCAATTCCTTGTGGTGCAATAGAGGAAGCAGACGAAGTAATAAACACTTTAGCATCTTGTAAACTATATACAGAGATACCTCAGATGTTTGCTGTTAATCTAATCGGACATGGCAGCATTGTTATGTGGAACAATATGGAGCAGTTTCATAAAGAGATTGAGCCAACACTTGAATATTATAAACGTGAGATGCCTGAAATAATGTATTAATGAAAAATAAGAGAAGTTTGTTTTTAAGAAAGGGAAATTGTTATGAAGAAGAAAATTTTAGTAATTATATTGGGATTAATATTTGTGTTTGGAATATTAGGATGTACATATGAAGGAAGTAAAGATTATGAGATACATTCAAAATTAATAAAAATAGAAGGCGAAGATGATTTGTATTATTATACAACGACTCGTACCGTTTATATAGTATTTAATGAATTCGCTGGTATTCAGGGATATGGATATATGGCCCCATATTATTCAAATGGTAAATCATGTATATATGACACAGAAAATAAAGTTATTACAGAAATAGGAGAATAATATTAATGATAGATTACAATAGCTTAAAGATAATAGCTTATGATTTTGATGATACTTTATTTGCTCATTCAAATCATAGAACAGACACAATAGAAGAAGAAATAGATTATTTAAAAAGATGTTTATTATACAAAAATGATGCTTCAGATGTCTTTTTAAATTGTACAAAGAATATGTATTTGCAGAATTTTATGAATAAGGCATATAGAGATAATATTATGCAAGGATTAATAAGTGGAACAGAAGCATATGTGTGTTCTAAAGCTAAGATAGATTATGTTAATAGTATATATGGTCATTATTTAGAAAATTGGTGTGTATGTTCACAAGAAAAAAAGACAATAATGCTAAAGGCATTAGCAGAAAGTTATAATTGTAATGCATCGAATATTCTAATAATAGATGACAACCCATTAGTTATAACAATGGCCGCAGATGCAGGTTTTCAATCAGCAACCCCAATAGAGATTGTTAATTATTGTGAATTAAATAATATATAGAGGAAAATATGTTAGAGATTATAAATGATACTATAAAGCAAAAGTATACTGTACTATATGATAGTTCAAAATATTAAATAAAATTAAATGATGTTAAAATGATTTAATATTTTATATTACTTATTAATTATTTAAGTACTATACTTAATTAAAAAAGAGGTGATAAAATGACAGCAGCCGAAGTACTTGGATTCTTCAAATCACAAGACCTACATTAACTAAGTATATCAAGAAAGGAAAAATAAAAGTAACTATTAAATGTAATGGCAGATATGATTACGATGCCGATAGTGTGAGAAAACAATTCTTTGATATGCTTGATGATATATTAGCTGGTAAAGTTAATAGGGTAATTATCACATATAAAGACAGACTTTCAAGAGTGAGTTTTGAACTATTTACATATCTATTTAAAAAATATGGATGTGAGATTATTGTCATCAGTGAAGTGGGGTCTGAAAAACTCGATAGTCAGGAAATTTTTGAAGAAATTATAAGTTTATTATATTGTTATTCAATGAAACTTTATAGCAGTAGGAAAGCTAAAAAAAATTAAGGAGATTTTAGAGAAAGATGATAGTCCAGAGAGTTGAAAAGCATCTTATAAAACAGAATAATTTATATTATCATATGTTTTGTGATTTTGCACATAAGTCAAAGAATCTCTATAATCACGCAAATTTTCTTGTAAGAAATGAATTTGTTAAAAAGAATAAATGGCTTCGTTATGATAAAATGGATAAAATGTTAAAAACAGATTTGAAATTTGATGATTATAAACAAATGCCAACTGCTCAATCAGCACAACAGATACTCCGTCTTTTAGAAAAGGATTGGAAGTCATTCTTTACTACAATTAAAGACTGGTCAAAAAATAAAGATAAATATTTAGGCAGACCAAAGTTACCTAAATATAAAGCAAAAGATGGTAAGCATATTCTTATTCTTACAAATCAAAATGTAAAATTAAAAGATAACATACTTGTCTTTCCGAAAACATTTTGTGGATTTGTAATGCAGCCACAGTTTATCAAACATGATAATTTTGTTTCATTCCAGCAGGTAAGATTCATTCCTAACTATAAATCATTTATTGTAGAGCTTGTATATAATATAGAAGTTCCGAATAAAGTTCTGCCTGATAATAAAAGGTATTTGAGTGTAGATATTGGTTTAGATAACTTAGCAACCATTGTAAATAATGTAGGATTAAAGCCTATAGTAATCAATGGTAAAGGTCTGAAATCAATTAATAAATATTACAATAAGCAAATATCCCATTATCGTGAAATAGCTAAAAGAATGAATAATAGAGATTATACAAACAGGATGAATAATCTTACTATGAAAAGAAATCGTAAGATAGATGATTATATGCATAAAGCAAGTAAATATCTTATAGATTATGCTATTACTAATAATTTTAATACTATTGTAATTGGCAATAACAAAGCATGGAAACAAGAATCCACCATGAGTAAGATAGTAAACCAAACATTTGTAGGTATTCCGCATATGAGATTTATTGAGATGGTGAAATATAAAACTCAGAATGTTGGAATTAATATTATTTTAACTGAAGAGAGCTATACAAGTGGAACAAGTTTTTTAGATAATGAAGAACCTGTTAAAACTAATTATAACAAATTCCGTAGGGTGCATAGGGGATTATTTGTAAGTAACAATGGAACAAAGATAAACGCTGATGTTAATGGAGCTTATCAGATTATGAAAAAAGTATTTCCGAATGCATATGTTGACGGAATACAGGGTGTAGTGTTACATCCGATTAGAGTAAGTGTTGCATAAGCAATACCGACTAATAAACATTTTATATTGTTAATTTTGAAACTTTTTAAATATTAATTAATAAAATGATAACATCACGGTACAAGTAAAGAAAGATTAGAAAAGATAAAAGAGTTAGGATATTTAACAGAGAAAAATGTTCTTAATGGTGAGTACAAAACAACAAAGCAGACTGTATCACTTACTCCTAATATAGATATTGCTATAAATTATGCTAAAAGAACAAACATTATAAAGAACGAAAATCCTATTATTTTAGTATTTGATATAGATATTTTACTTAAGAATAATATCAATATTTATTTTTTAAATGATAATGTGCTTTTTGCAGATGATATACCCGCAAGTTGTATTTTAAAGACTATCAGTCTAAGCAAATAATACTATTTTAGAAAAGGAATAAAATATGTTAGAGATTTTTAAAAGAAAATATAAGGAAGAAGATTGGTTTAAGGTTAAAACGTATAAATCTAATATAAAAATAAAACATCCATTTGAGATAAATAAAGATGATGTTAATTTGATTATAAAAGGTATAGCATTAGGAGATATTGCTGGGAGTATTTATGAAGGGTTTTATTCAGAAGACCGAAGTGATTATAATAATATCTATAATACTATGTATACAAATGGCGAATATTTTACTGATGATACGGTTATGGCAATAGGAACATATAAAGCATTAGAAAACTCTGATTATGAAAAGAAATATAGAGAAATGTTTTATAAATATCCTAATGCAGGGTATGGACCAGGTTTTAAAAGATGGTGTTTAGATGATAAAGCTGTAGCATATAATAGCTATGGAAATGGAAGTGCTATGAGAGTAGGACCTATAGGAATATTAGAAAAAGAAGAAGATGTAATAAGGGAAGCTATAAAAAGTGCCTGTGTAACACATAATCATCCAGAAGGAGTAAAAGGGGCAGTAATAACAGCAGTATGTATTCATCTTTTATTAAAAGGAGCTAGTAAGGAAGATATTTTACAATATGTTAGTAAGTTTTATACAGAGGAAAACATAATAAATCCTAAGATGTTTTTAAAAGATTATCACGAATATAATACAAAAATACCTATAGAGTTTTCTGTTACTTGTATGCATACAGTTCCATTAGCAATAAGGTGTTTTTATGAGAGCAGAAATTTTGAAGACTGTATTACTAAAGCTATTATGGCTAGTATGGATGCAGATACGTGTGCAGCAATAGCTGGGGGTTTGGCAGCAGTATATTATAAATCTTTTAACGCAAACACAGCATATGCTTGGAAAAATAAATATAAAGATGAAGTTAAATTAATTATGAGTTCTGAATAAAGAATATTTAATTAATGTATTATTAGTTATAGAAGAATTAAAAGGTGATTAGTATGTTAATAACTGTAGATAAAGATGATATTATTAATATGATAAAAGGTGGGAAAACCTTTGGAAGTTATTCATGGCTTTCTTGGCTTGAAGATAACAATTTAGTGAGATACCATGACCAAACTGGAATAATGGATTGGCATGAAGAAAATCTTCGTGAATTTAGTACCAAAGAATTATATAAGCTTTATATAGACATGAAAACAAAGGAAAAGTGTGATAGAAAATGAATATAAAGGACAAGTATTATGACAAATAAAGAAGTATTTGAGCAATTTGGAAGTGAACAATGGGTTATAGAGGAAAACTTATGTTATCTATTACAAGAATATGCTGAAAAATTAGGCGTAGCCACATCCTATAATCCTGTAACATTTGTAAAGAACTTTATGAAAGAAGAAACATATGTAGATACGAAATATGCTGAAATGAGTGCTGTTGATACAGCAAAGAAAAATATAGTTGCTGATTGTATTGAAGGAGAGTACGTAGAGATAGATAGATAAAATTCAAATCAATATAAAAAGAAACAAAAGATATTTTTTACAGCTTATGGTATAATCTATTCATAAAGAAAAGAAAGAAGATTAGTGTTATGAAGACGATAGAGGATTTTTTA
>ENA-OOXM01001238-OOXM01001238.1-human-gut-metagenome-genome-assembly--contig:-NODE-1238-length-19860-cov-7.664024_pt1 | contig 19860 bp, 16 predicted proteins | sample MGYA00241589_ERZ501347 | MGnify/ENA primary metagenome ERZ501347 (study PRJEB25962, sample SAMEA2042832) | human gut metagenome | biome: human gut; feature: human-associated habitat; material: faeces...
CTCCAAGGACGGAGGAAGGCGGTGGCGGAGTTGCACTTCTAACTTGACGGTGGGCAATAAATCCGCAATAATCCTCATTCTCCGCCCCATCATACCGTCTTATGCGTCCGTTTTCCGTGTACGGGCACGAATAGCACGCACGGATATCCACTTTTTCAGCAATAACATCTGCAGAAAACGCATCATAAAATCCATAAATATTTGTATATAAAATGTTTATCTACCCTGTGCGGTATGCACACACCCATCGCATGAAAAAGTCTCGTCCGAGCCTCATCAAATATTAAAGTTATTTAAAATACAGAAAACGTGCACGTACACGGAAAAATATATTTATATTTGCCAACGATAATTTAATTTACCTCACAACCATTCGTAAATGTTCATAGACAAGGACTTCATGCTGACGAACGACGCCGCCAGAGAATTGTATCACACCGCGGCGGAGCATCAGCCCATCATAGACTATCACTGTCATCTCGATCCCAAGATGATAGCCGAGAACTATCAGTTCGACAATCTGGCTGAGGTATGGCTCGGTGGCGACCACTACAAGTGGAGGGCCATGCGTGGCAACGGCATCAGCGAGGAGTATATCACAGGCGACAGGAGCGATTACGAGAAATTCGAGAAGTGGGCGGCGACCGTCCCCTACACCATGCGCAACCCGCTGTATCACTGGACTCACATGGAGCTGAGCCGCGTTTTCGGCATCAACACGATACTAAAACCGGAGACGGCACGCGAGATTTACGACGCATGCACCGCCATGCTGCACACCGAGGAGTTCCGTGCGCAGAACATAATGAAGCGTTTCAACGTCGAGGTGGTGTGCACGACTGACGACCCGGCGGACAGTCTCGAGCATCATATCTATCTGAAAAACAATCCCATAGGAATAAAGGTGTATCCCGCCTGGCGGCCCGACAAGGCGCTGGGCATCGACAATCCCGCAACATACAAGGCTTACATGGAGAAGCTGGGCGAGGCTGCCGGCATAGAGATACGCTCATACACCGACCTGCTGACGGCTCTGCGCCGGCGTCACGACTTCTTCGCGTCGCTGGGTTGCCGGCTGTCCGACCACGGCATGGACAACTTCTACGCCGACGACTTCACCGAGACCGAGGTGAACCGAGTATTCAACAAGGTGATGGAAGGCCACACTCCTGACGCTGCGGAGGTATCTTTATTCAGAAGCGCATTGCTCTACGAGCTCGCCATAATGGACTGGGAGAAGGGCTGGGCACAGCAATATCACATCAGCGTGGTGCGCAACAGCTCGACACGTATGTACCGCACGCTCGGACCGGACACCGGATTCGACGCGATAATGGAGGTGAACTGCTCCGTCGCCGGGCATCGTTTCTTCGACCGACTCGACCGTGAAGGAAAGCTCACAAAGACCATTCTCTACAGTCTTAATCCGAAAGACAACGAGGTGCTTGCCACACTTGCCTACACATACAACGACTCGTCGGCGGCAGGAAAGATGCAACTTGGAGCGGCGTGGTGGTTTCTCGACCAGGAGTATGGCATGCGCAAGCAGATGAATGTGCTCTCGTCCATGGGACTGTTGAGCCGGTTCGTGGGTATGCTTACCGACTCGAGGAGCTTCCTTTCGTATCCGCGCCACGAGTATTTCCGCCGAATACTCTGCGACATGATAGGCGAAGACATAGAGAAAGGCAAGCTGCCGCGCAGCGAGATGGACTTCATCCGTCAGATGGTGGCCGACATCTCGTACAACAACGCAAAACGTTATTTCAACTTCTGAACAGAAAACATAAACACAGACATATATGGCAAAGATCGTGACTTTCGGCGAGATAATGCTTCGTCTCGCCACTCCGGGCTACCTGCGCTTCAGTCAGGCCGGTGAGCTGACCGCCACTTTCGGCGGTGGCGAGGCCAATGTGGCGGTGTCGCTTGCAAACTACGGCATGGACGTTGAGTTCGTCACACGCCTGCCCGAGAACGATATAGCACAGGCATGCGTCAAGGATCTGCGCAAGCACGGAGTGAAGACAGACAATATAATATATGGCGGCACGCGCCTGGGAATATATTTTCTTGAGACGGGCGCAGTGGCAAGAGCGAGCAAAGTGATCTACGACAGGGCACATTCTGCCGTGTCTGAGATAGAGCCGGGCATGATAGACTGGGACAAGGTGTTCGAAGGTGCCGAGTGGTTCCACTGGACCGGCATCACACCGGCAATCAGCCAGGGTGCGGCAGACGTATGCCTGGAGGCCATAAAGGCCGCCAACAGACGGGGACTCACCGTGTCGTGCGACCTCAACTACAGGAAAAACCTCTGGAAATACGGCCGTACGGCGGCAGAGGTCATGCCTGAGCTGGTGGAGGGATGCGACGTCATACTCGGCAACGAGGAGGACGCCGAGAAGGTGTTCGGCATAAAACCCGAAGGATTCGACGCCACGGCGACGGCCGGAGACGTGCATGCCGCCGAGTTCGAGAGCGTTTGTGTGCAGCTCATGCGCCGCTTCGGAAAGGCCAAGAAAGTGATAATCACGCTGCGCGGATCAATAAACGCTAACCACAACACATGGGGCGGAGTGCTCTACGACGGCAAGACGCTCTATCAGTCGCCGCGCTACGACATCACACACATCGTCGACCGTGTGGGCGGAGGCGACTCGTTCATGGGCGGACTGATATACGGTCTGATGACACATCCGGGCGACGACCGTTACGCTCTCGACTTCGCGGCAGCGGCATCGTGCCTCAAGCATACCATATACGGCGACTACAACGAGGTGAGCGTCAGCGAGGTGGAGAACCTGATGAAGGGCGACGGCTCAGGAAGAGTCTCAAGATAAAGACATAAAAAACATCATATATATGGCAACATTCAGCAAACTTCAGGTGCTGGACACCATCTGCCGCACAGGCATGGTGCCTGTATTCTATCATAGCGACACCGACGTGGCGTGCCACGTACTGAAAGCATGCTACGAGGGCGGCGTGAGAGTGTTCGAGTTTACCAACCGCGGCGACTTCGCGCTTGAGGTGTTCACCATCCTGATGAAGTTCTGCCGCAAGGAGTGTCCGGAGATGATTCTGGGCGTGGGATCGGTAATCGACGCGCCCACAGCCGCACTATATCTGCAGAACGGCGCCAACTTCGTCGTCGGACCTTACCTCAACGCCGAGGTGGCACGACTATGCAACCGCCGGCTTGTGCCCTACACTCCCGGCTGCGGATCGGCAACCGAGATAGGCGAGGCACACGAACTGGGCTGCGACCTTGTGAAGATATTCCCGGCAGGAAGCGTAGGCGGTCCGTCGTTCGTTAAGAATGTCATGGCTCCACTACCCTGGTCGATGATAATGGCGACGGGAGCCGTTGAGCCGACCGAGGAGAACCTGACAGCCTGGATGAAGGCCGGCACGACATGTGTGGGCATGGGTTCGAAACTATTCCCCAAGGACCGCATAGCCGCCGGCGACTGGAACTACATAACGGAGAAGTGCCGTTACGCGCTCGACATCATAAGACGGGCAAGACAATGACCTGAAAAAACAAACCGAAAACCTAAGATATGAACAAAACCGGCAACAACCTGACACAGAAAATGACCAACTACAGATGGACCATCTGCATAATGATGTTCCTGGCTCTCACCGTGAACTATCTCGACCGACAGGTGCTCTCACTCACGTGGGATGAATTCATAAAACCTGAATTCCACTGGAACGAGATTCATTACGGATATGTCACAGCCACGTTCTCCATTGTCTATGCCATAGGTATGTTGTTTGCCGGACGCGCGGTTGACTGGCTCGGCACCAAGGCGGGCTTCCTCTGGTCCATCGGAATATGGTCGGCCGGAGCGTGCCTGCACGCATTGTGCGGCGTCGCTACCGAACTGTGCACAGGTCTTGAGGACAGAGAGCAGCTCATAGCCGCCACGGGCGACACGATGATGACGATAGCAACCATAAGCATGTACTTCTTTCTTGCGGCGCGCTGCGTGCTTGCCATAGGCGAGGCGGGCTATTTCCCTGCTGCCGTGAAGGTGACAGCCGAGTATTTTCCCAAGCGTGACCGTGCCTTCGCCACATCCATATTCAACGCCGGAGCATCCATCGGCGCGCTCGTGGCACCGCTCACCATCCCACTGTTGGCAAAGCATTGGGGCTGGGAAATGGCGTTCGTCGTCATCGGTGTGATGGGTTTTGTGTGGATGGGCTTCTGGGTGTTCATGTACAAACCGCCTCGCGAGAGCAAATTCGTGAACGCCGCCGAGCTCGAATACATCGAACAGGACAAGAAGCTGGAGGCCGAGATGCTGGCCGCACAGAAGTCTGACAGCGAGGAGAAGAAGATGCCGCTGTGGCAGTGTTTCAAGTACAGACAGACGTGGGCGTTCGTACTCGGCAAGTTCTGTACGGACGGCGTGTGGTGGTTTTTCCTCTTCTGGACACCCTCATATCTCAACACCCAGTTCGGCATAAAGACGTCCGAAGGTCTCGGCATGGCGCTCATCTTCACGCTCTATGCCATCACCATGCTCTCATTATGGGGCGGAAAGCTCCCCACTATATTCATCAACCGCACCGGATCCAATCCTTATGCGGCACGCATGAGAGCCATGCTCATCTTCGCGTTTGTGCCGCTGGTGGTGCTCTTCGCGCAACCGTTAGGCACGCTCTCGCCGTGGTTCCCGGTGGTGCTCATAGGTCTCGGCTGCGCCGCACACCAGTCGTGGTCGGCCAATATATACACAACCGTGAGCGACATGTTCCCGAAGAAGGCCATCGCCACCGTCACAGGCATCGGCGGAATGGCGGGAGGCGTGAGCTCGATGCTCATGCAGACATGTGCGGGCAACCTGTTTGTATATGCCGACAACGTGCAGCTCGAGTTCATGGGATTCACAGGCAAGCCGGCAGGATACTTCATAATATTCTGCATCTGCTCGGTGGCTTATCTCGTGGGATGGACCATCATGAAGACGCTTGTGCCGAAATACAAACTCATAACCGACTGACGCGGCGGGCGTTCAGGCTGATGTCACGACCCGGTCAGGGCGCGGCGGCAAATGCGTGAAACACATAAGAGGAATAAAGGAACAGCGAATAAAAAGTGATGAAATATGAATTTGTTTAGTGTAAAAGATAAAGTGATAGTCATAACCGGTGCCACCGGCGTGTTGGGACGCGCCATGGTGAGCCACTTCGCCGAGGAAGGTGCGAAGGTGGTGATACTGGGCCGCAACACGCAGGTGGGCAACCGGCTGGCTGAAGAAGCCCTCGCAAAAGGCGGAGAGGCAATGTTTCTCGCCACCGACGTGCTCGACAGGGCAAAACTGGAAGACAACTACGCCACCATAATGGACACATACGGACGCATCGACGTGCTGATAAACGCTGCCGGAGGCAACATGCCGGGGGCGACGATAGCGCCCGACAAGACTTTCTTCGACCTCGACACCGAAGCCGTGCGACAGGTGGTTGACCTCAACCTCTTCGGCACAGTGCTGCCCACGATGGTCTTCGCGCGGGCGATGGTGAAACAGAAGGAGGGCTCGATAATAAACATAGCATCCGAAGCCGGACTGCGCCCGCTGACACGTGTGGCAGGATATGGCGTGGCGAAGGCTGCGGTGATAAACTTCACCAAATACATGTGCGGCGAACTGGCATCAAAGTTCGGACCGGGACTGCGCGTGAACGCCGTGGCTCCCGGATTCTTCCTCACCGAGCAGAACCGCACTCTGCTCACCGATAAAGACGGCAACCTAACTAAGCGCGCCGAAACAATAATAGCCCATACGCCGTTCGGACGGTTCGGCGATCCGGAGGAGCTGCTGGGCACTCTGCAGTGGCTGGCAAGCGGGGCTTCACGGTTTGTCTCAGGCACAGTGACTGTGGTTGATGGCGGTTTCGACGCTTATTCAATATAAACACACAAAAACCGTACGCGATATTCTTCACGCCACACGCACAATAATATCAGGCACAAACAATGGAGTAAAACAGTGTGGCGGAAGAATACCGCTTTAATGAACAACAAAACAGAACGATATATGTATTTATGCAAACAGTCATGGCGATGGTACGGGCCTGACGACCCGGTGAGTCTGTGGGACATACGACAGGCGGGAGCAACCGACGTGGTGCACGCTCTGCACCACATACCCAACGGAGAGGTGTGGACCACCGACGAGATAAGGCGGAGGCAGAAGATGATAGCCGACGCAGGACTCGTGTGGAGCGTCGTTGAGAGCGTGCCTGTGCACGAGGACATCAAGACACAGACGGGCGACTACCACCGTTATATAAACAACTACAAGACGACACTGCGCAATCTGGCGGAGTGCGGCATAAGGTGCGTGACATACAACTTCATGCCCGTGCTCGACTGGACCCGCACCGACCTGGCCTTCAGAATGCCCGACGGCTCGAGGGCCCTGCGCTTCGAGAAGGCGGCGATGATGGCTTTCGACCTTTACATTCTGAAAAGACCGGCAGCCGAAAACGAATATACCGACGCGGAGAAACACACGGCACGACTGCGCTACGAGCAGATGTCGGACGACGAGAAACAGCAGCTCACGCGCAACATCATAGCCGGTCTGCCGGGAGCGGAGGAGAGTTTCACGCTCGACCAGTTCAGGGCGGCGCTCCACCGCTACCGCGACATAGACGCCGCACGGCTGCGCGACAACCTGGTCTATTTCCTCTCGGAGATAGCACCCGTGGCAGACGACACAGGTACAAGCCTCGTAATACATCCCGACGACCCGCCGTTCCCGCTCTTCGGACTGCCGCGCATACTCTCGACAGCCGACGACTTCAGACAGCTGATAGAGCGTGTGCCAAACCCGTCGAACGGACTGTGTCTGTGCACGGGCTCGTTGGGAGTGCGCGCCGACAACGACCTGGTGGCGATGATGTATGAGTTCGGCGACCGCATAAACTTCGTCCACCTGCGCAGCACGCGCCGCGACGAAGAGGGAAACTTCCACGAGGCCAACCATCTTGAGGGCGATGTGGACATGTATGGCATGATGAAGGCATTGCTCGAGGTGGAGCAGCGCCGCAAGGTGTCAATACCGGTGCGCCCCGACCACGGCCATCAGATGATAGACGACCTGCACAAACACACCAACCCCGGCTATTCGTGCATAGGACGTTTGCGCGGACTGGCAGAGCTGCGCGGACTGGAACGGGGCATAGCAATGTCGTTGTTCGGAGAGGACAGGCAGTGAGAGGACGGACTGAAGACAGCCTGAGAGCAGGCCATCACGGACTCGTCGCTCAACAAGACAGCCGGATGCTGTCCGGAATACATAGCCGAACACAAGACAACACATGGGACAGCGGAAGTCCGTGGAGACATGAGCGCCGATAATGACCGCGTATTAATCACGGACAAGCGTCGTCCTCTTCTTTCAGAAAGAAACCGATACGGGCAACTTTCAAATCGTAACCTGATTTCGGTTTTCGCGCCTGAGTTTCCCGATATACCCCGAAAAATAAGCGAGTATTTGCGGACAGACTCTCCTTCGGGCGCAAATCTGCGAGTTATAAGGACTTTGCGTAAGCAGCTGAATAGCAGCGACTTATGTTTAAGGGGTATTTTCACGCATTGCAAAATGCACCATATCGGAATGCGAAATGGCCCATATCGGGTGCCAAAACAGGCCATATTGCACTCTGAAATAGGCTTTATCGCACTGCGAAATGGGCAATATCAGAACACGGAACGCGCTTTTCCGGACTACGATATAGGGTATATGAAAAGGCGGTACAGCCCGAAACAGTCTTCGAAACGCCCCATTTAACATTCCTTTACATCTCTTTCGCAAAAATATTTTGTCAAAATTTAGTCAAGAAAAATTGTAAGCAGATGGACCGGTTTTAAATAAAAAACGATGACACCGGACGGAATTCAAGGTAGTGTAATCCGCCGCCATGTGTCACATCATAAACAAAACCTATTGACATAATGAACAAAACAAATCAGAACCGGATTTCCACCACCCCATGAGATAACCACACGAGGCTTAAAACATCAAGTAAAAGAAATAAGGAGACGCAAAATGTTGCGTCTCCTTATTGTTTATGGCGTGTATTCATATTATTATCCGCCGCGTACCTTTATTATATATACGGCACACGCTCATCATCGACCGTGAACCGCACCTTCGCACGCGCCGTGCGTATGTAATATGTAAACGTGTCTCTGCTTATATTATAATGCCGCCTTATATATAATATAATGTATAAGAACAGAATGTTTCCGGTCCCCGCGCATCCTAACGCATGAGCACCCTATCCACGCTGTCTGCCACGCTGACGGGCTTTATGGACGTGAGGCAGGCATAGTCGCCGCGCAGGCACGGACGGTTTCCGGATATGCTGCAAGGGCGGCAAGGCATGTCGGTCTGCACCACGTCGTCGGGACGCTGATGCCATCCCATGTATCCAGCCAGCGGATGTGTGGCTCCCCAGATGCTCACCACCGGCGTGCCGGCGATGGAAGCGAGGTGCATGTTGGCGCTGTCCATGCTGAGCATCACGTCGAGATGGCTCATGAGTATCAGTTCCTTATATATTCCTCCGAGCAGCGCCGAGGCGTTGATGCAGTTTTTCCGTCCTTCGGCCAGCTTGTCGAGCGCCAGCCGTTCCTTGTCGCTGTTGTTGCCGAAGAGGAATATGCGGCACGAAGGATGGCGGCGGGTGAGCTCGTCTATCACGTTCTCCATGAGCGGCAACGGATAGGCCTTGCCCTGATATGCGGCGAACGGCGCCACGCCTATCCACTGCTGGAACGGTTTTTTCTCGCCTACGAGGTCGGAGATGAGCCGCATGTTGCCTCCCGTGGGCGGGAAAACAGACGTGAAGTCCATGTCGACCGGATAGCCGAGGCGTGCCAGCACGTCGGCATAAAGCTCGAACACAGACGGCAGCTGCACCATCTGCTTGCCCGTGGTGGCTACGAGCTGACGGCGCTCGCGGCGGTGCTTGTCTATGTGCTCCACGTGGTAGCGGTCTATGTTGAAACGCATGCGCAGATAGCCCGAGCGCAATACGTTGTGCAGGTCGGCAATGGCCGTGAACTGCTTTGCGGTGAGCCGCCTGTATAGGGCGTTGAGACCTTTCACTCCACGGTACTCATGTTTGAGGTCGGCCTCCATGAATCCCACGTTAGGAGCGATATTGTCGAAGAATATTCGTGCGAAAGGGCTGCTGAGCACCGTGATGCGCAGATGCGGATAGCGACGTGCCAGCGACCATACAACGGGTACTGTCATGGCTACATCACCAAGACCCGAGAATCTCATTATCAGCAAGTGATCGGTTTTCATGCCGTAGAATATGAAAATATATTAGGTTGATACTATATATATTCGGGGTCGAACATTATTATTTCTTATACAACACAGGATTTGTGGAAGGGTCGTTATACATCTTCATCTGTCTGTAAACCTTCATGCACTTGCGTCCTGTGGCTATGTCGTCGAGCAGAGTGTCGATGGCGGTCGACAGGTCGCGCTCCTGCTCAAGGAGCACGGCGAGACGCTCCCTGCATCTGGCAGTGTGCTCGTGAGGGACGTCCGTGCGCATGGTCTGTTCGCGCATGTGATATATCTTCAGCTCAAGTATGGACAGACGGTCTATGGCCCAGGCCGGACTCTCGGTGTTAAGGGTGGCGTCGGGCAGCGGCTTCACGTTGCTGTACTTGTGCTTGAAGTACGAGTCTATCTGCTCCACTATGTCCGTGCGGTCCTGACTTGAGCGCTCTATACGCCTTATAAGCGACAGCGCATCCATGGGATCGATATGCGGATGGCGTATCATATCCTCGAAATGCCACCGCACCGTGTCTATCCAGCACTTCAGATAAAGCCGGTTTTCTATCTCGTCCCTCTCGTAAGGATTGCTTACGATTGCCTCGACATCATCCTTAACATGATAGTCGTTTATAGCCTGACAGAATACGCGACAGCATAATTGCGTAAATGACATTTATGTTTAGATTTAAATGTTATGAGTATACGGCGTTTACGGCCCCTGGCTACGCGCGCGCCCGTTCAAATCGTTGTGTAATGCAAATATAGTTCAAATGCCCCAAACGTGCAAATAAATAGAATTATTTTTCAGTTACAACCCTACCCTGACACATCGTAACACATAGTGTGTCAAGGCGATATGTCAACGTAGTGGCGTGATAATCAGTATAAAAGCAACATCAGAGCCCGATTTTTTGCACAATTATTATGTATTTGTGCAAACATCTGTCGATTTTTCAAAAAAATATTTGCTTATGTAAATAAAAAGTTGTTCCTTTGCAACGACTTTTAAAACAGGAAATTATTTACAAACATTTTAAAAACTAAAATTATGTCAGAAATCGAATCAAAAGTAAAAGCCATCATCGTTGACAAACTCGGTGTTGATGAAGCAGACGTAAAGCCGGAAGCAAGTTTCACAAACGACCTTGGTGCTGACTCTCTGGATACTGTTGAGCTCATCATGGAATTTGAAAAAGAGTTCGGAATCTCTATTCCCGATGACAAGGCTGAAAAGATAACAACCGTTGGTGACGCTATCAGCTACATCGAGGAGAACACAAAATAAACCTCTCGGGGTTTATCATTATGGCTTATGGTAAATGAGCGGTAATTTCGGTTCTTTTTGACCTGCGACGGCATTTGTCCCATTTTCAGGACAAATAATGAAACACAAGTCCGGGTGCAAATGAAATTATCGGTTAAGGTTCACCATAAACCATAATTTTTTATATTATAACAATAATCAAAAACCAGGAATGAAATTAAGAAGAGTAGTAGTAACAGGACTTGGCGCTGTCACACCGGTTGGAAACAATGCAGAAGAGACATGGAACAATCTGCTGGCCGGAAAAAGTGGCGCTGCTCCGATTACACAGTTTGATTGCTCTAAGTTCAAGTCCCAGTTTGCCTGCGAGGTGAAAAACCTCAACATCAACGACTATATCGACCGCAAGGAAGCGCGCAAAATGGACCGCTACGCACAGTTTGCGCTCATCTCTGCTATGCAGGCCGTAAAGGACAGCGGCATGGACTTGGAAACAATAGACAAGAACCGTGTGGGTGTGGTATTTGGTGTTGGTATAGGCGGCATAAAGACTTTTGAGGACGAAGTGTCGTACTACACCTTGAACAAAGAAAACGGACCTAAATTCAATCCGTTCTTCATTCCAAAGATGATTGCCGACATAGCTGCCGGACAGATATCCATACTTTACGGATTCCACGGACCAAACTATACAACGACATCGGCATGCGCCTCATCAACAAACGCACTGGCCGACGCTTTCAACCTCATACGTCTGGGTAAGGCCGACATGATTGTCAGCGGTGGTGCCGAGGCTGCCATCTGCGCTTGTGGCGTAGGCGGTTTCAACGCCATGCACGCACTCTCTACACGCAACGACGACCCTGAACACGCTTCACGCCCGTTCAGCGCAAGCCGCGACGGATTCGTCATGGGCGAAGGCGCAGGATGTCTCATTCTTGAGGAACTGGAGCATGCCAAGGCTCGCGGAGCCAAGATCTATGCCGAGATGGCAGGCGAAGGCATGAGCGCAGACGCTCACCACATCACAGCCTCTCATCCGGAAGGACTGGGCGCAAAGCTCGTGATGGAGGCAGCTCTGGCTGACGCAGAACTCAAACCAGAAGATATCGACTACATCAACGTACACGGAACATCTACACCTGTAGGCGACCTCTCCGAAGCTAAAGCCATAAAGGACGTATTCGGCGACGCTGCTTACAAGCTGAACATCAGTTCCACAAAATCGATGACAGGTCACCTGCTCGGTGCTGCCGGAGCCGTAGAGGCAATGGTTTCAGTGCTCGCAGTGAAGAACGACATCGTTCCTCCTACAATCAACCACCAGGAAGACGACAAGGACGAAAACATCGACTACAATCTCAACTTCACTTTCAACAAAGCACAGAAGAGAGAAGTAAGAGCCGCACTGAGCAACACATTCGGTTTCGGCGGCCACAACGCATGTGTAGTATTCAAGAAATATGCTGAGTAACATCATAGACAGAATAAAGCTCCAGTTCCGAAAGGAAAAGGAGCTTTATTTTTCTTTATACAAAATAATAGGTTTCTATCCGCACGACATCTCGCTATATAAGCTCGCGCTGATGCACAAAAGCATGTTCAAGCGCAACGAAAAGGGAAAACCGATAAACAACGAAAGACTCGAATTCTTAGGCGACGCAATACTCGACGCCACCGTAGGCGACATAGTCTATCGCCATTTCCCGGGCAAGCGCGAGGGCTTCCTCACAAACACACGGAGCAAGCTCGTACAGCGCGAAATGCTCAACAAGCTGGCACAGGAAATGGGGATAAACCAGCTGATACGCTACAGCAGCCACGGATCGTCACACAACAGCTACATGGGCGGCAACGCCTTCGAGGCTCTCGTGGGCGCAATCTATCTCGACAGAGGCTACGACGCTTGCATGCGATTCATGAAAAAGCGCATTCTCAGCGAGATGGTGAATATAGACAAGGTGGCCTACCGCGAGGTGAACTTCAAGAGCAAGCTCATAGAATGGAGCCAGAAAAACAGGGTTCTGCTCGAGTTCAAGATCATAGAACAGAAGAAAGACGAGCAGGGAAGCCCCGTTTTCACCTATGGAGTAGAGATAGAAGGCATCAAGGGATGCGACGGAACGGGATACAGCAAGAAGGAGAGCCAGCAGGTGGCATCGAAACTCACGCTGGCAAGACTGCGCAAAGAGCCGCAGTTCATCGACGAGATCTTCGCCGCAAAGACCAACCGTACAAAGATGGAAGAGGCACCGACGACCGCACTTCCCGACATTGACGACAACAAGACAAAGACTGTTGCCGGAACGACAGAAAGCAGGACGGACAGTACCGTTGTCAAGAAAGAAACAGAGGAAGACAACGAGTTCGACCTGAGCAACATCAGCATGAAACGCCTCGGACGTGAAGACATCATAGCACGCGCCGAAGCATTGGCTTACGCCGAAACAAAGAGATCCTGACACCGTTGCATGAACAACAGGGCAACGGTGGCAGAATGCTCACCCCTAAACACAATACCCTTTTATTTATTCCACAACAATATTGACGGCCTTATTGCCGCTTACTATCTTTGCATCGCATTCAGGGAAAATCCCATGCGGGAGACTTCATCCGGAGCAAAGCCGTAAGCGCACCTTATTATATATGTAGCGCACAATGCCTACGCCGGCAAGGCTGACGCGCTCACCGACACTGCGGAACACGACACGCGCACAGGCTGTAGCGACGGACAGGAGTATTCCAGATAATCTAACCATTAAAACAAAAAGAAAGGAAAACACATTATGGCAGTTAAGTACAAAATCTATCAGAGCAACCGCAAGGACGCATTCAACGGCAAATGGTATGCACGCGCCGTGCACGACGGAACAGTGACCACCGACGACCTCGCCGACATCATGCAGGACAACTGCACGGTGAAGCGCTCGGACATTCTGGCGGTAATAAGCGAACTGGTCGAGGCGATGACCACCCAGCTCCAGAACTCCATGAAGGTGAAAATCGACCACTTCGGAACCTTCAAGCTGGGCATCTCCACATCACCGGCAGACACGGCAAAGGACTTCTCCGCAAGCAGCAACATAAAGAACGTACACGTGCTCTTCCTGCCTGAGGTAAAGATCGACGCCAAGGGCAACCGCATGCAGACATTCATCTCAGGCGCAAAGGTGCAGGAGGCTACTCCTTACGACATCGACAAGGAGGCCGAAGCCGAGGAAACCGTATAAACAGACAACGCTCTGATAACCATTGAAAAACACAACATCAGATTATGAGTAAACTGAACACAAACGGATGGAAAGTGATAATGAAAGTGCTGATAGCCATAGCCACCACGATTCTCGGTGCGCTCGGCGTACAGGAGGCTGGCAATGACAAATGACAACCGGGAACGCATACTGTTCATTCTCCGCGTCATAGCACTTATCATTACAATCATAGCTGCAATCAGCTGCTCGATAGTGTTCTATTGAACAGCCCATACTCAAAACACCTGCGAGGCTCCGATGCCCCGCAGGTGTTTTTTTATGCCCTTCTACATACGCAACCGTTACCTACTGACACACAACCGTTTGCGTCTTTCCTTATATCATTTTTCCTTCATCTTTTCCTTTTCCATAATTATACATTCACCATACAGACAGAACGCCACCCGCCTACCCCACATTTCTATTTTTCAATATTTCACATTCTTTTTACTCATCACCTTTTTCTCCACTCCCCATATCTAACGTTAGTTAAATGAATATACTTTTAAAACCTAAATATCCGAGCGTTCTGAAAAGGTTCATATCACGTTATAAAAGAGCCTGTATTAGCCCCTAATAAAGCCCATATCAAGCCCTAATATAGCCTATATCATGCCATGTTAAAGCCTATATCAGAAGCCGGAACGGGCCGTTTTACAGCACAGAAGATGCCGTATCATGTCAGACAAGTATAGTCACAGTAAGAAAAACCTACACCATCGGTCGCTTGTCATTTATAATGTTAAACAGAAAAACATACTTGCAGAGACCTCAGAATCATCACTACGATAGGCCAAAATGAATAATATTATCCATAAAAAATAATAAAAATGCCCAACTTCTATGTTTCAAGAAGTTGGGACTGAGACGTTATGGCTTTGTTTACACTGCAATATATAAAATGTATAATTTTCATATCACTACATCAGATGTATTCATATTATGAAAATTTAGTAAAGCATCTATTTACTTATTACAGCATTCAACGCCTTCATATTCTGTGAAATCACCCAAAGATACATGGTGGAAACGACATGGATGGCTGAATCAAGTTCCTTCATGGAGGCATCCGGGGCCGTATGCGACTCGCTGTTTCTCCATTGCTTCACCAACTCCAGATAATCATAGAATTTATGGTATCTCCCGTCCGGATTGTTCCTCAATCCTCTCAAGCAACCGAGCGACAAGATGCAATTGATGAATGTGGGCATGCTGTTCTCATCCCTGCGGTTCACCATTTCCTCACCGTTCAGCAAATAATACACCTTCTTTAAGAACACCTCGTATTTTGTCACAATGGTATTGAAGTGCCTCCTTTTATCCACCAGCTTCATGCCTTCCAGACAGTAAAGTCGGTTGAAAGAGTCCAATAGCAGCTCATTTGCTCCATCTATCGAGGATGTCGATTGAACGTTCAGTACACGGATAAAGCATGCTGCCACAGCATCAAGATCCGGCAGGAACGCCTTTAAATCGGCAAACTCCCCTTCCACATCCGCCAACAGTTTCTGTTTGAACAGTTCCGGGATAAACGGCAGCTCCGTTTCCTTCTTCTTGTAATTGTCATACATCACCCGGGCCATCTGCGTCATGACATTCCGGTAGAAGTCACTGTTCTCAAACAGCTTGGCAAACGAATCCATCTGCTCTACATAACAACCTCGGGCCACCTCATCGAAGATCTGCGGAAAGATGCTTTCCTCAAACTGCTTCTCATCCGTATTGTTCGCCTGCTTGGTCAGTTTCTTCTTGGCGGTGGATACCATCTTGTCATAAATGGACTCTACGATCACACGGTCTGCCTCCGAGAACTGCCCCTGATACATGATATTCACCTTGTCGATGATACGGCTCAGCAGATCCTCGTTATCATTCTTCGGCTTGCCGGCCTTCGGGTTCTCACCTTTTATCGGCTTTTGGTCGTCACCCAATCGGATGGACAGCGTCTCTCCTTCCGAAATCTTGGAGTTGACCAACATGATCTGTCTGTTCAGGTCTATTCTTTCCCGGGCGTTCTTCGGCAATAGTCTGTACAGGTAATCGGCATACACGTAAGCCTTGTACAGCTCCTTGTCGTATGTTCTTGCGATCTGTGCCATATAAGAATAGAAGCGGACAAAATTCTTGATCTTCGACCTGACCTCAAAGCGCTTCTCCTCGTCCAATTCCTCATAACGGTCCAGCGTATTCTTAAAGGCATTCGACAAAGCGCCCAACCGGTCTTTCTGCTTATTGATGTTCTGCAACAGATCAAAGAAGCGCTGTTCGTCGCCTTCGGTCCACAACTGGTACATCTGAATGTCCTTTCTGAACGTATAGACATAATTCACGTCCACCGGATTTATCAGTTCCGTACCCTTATAGAACGGTTCGAACGATTTCTTGATGTCATCCGGCTTATTATAGAAATCGAGCACGTAGGTATCCTTCTTGTCCTTGTGCGCCCTGTTCAGACGCGAAAGGGTCTGCACCGCCTTCACATTCCTCAGCTTCTTGTCCACGAACATCGTATGCAACAGCGGTTCGTCAAAACCGGTCTGATACTTATCGGCCACTATCAACAGGTTATACAGGTCCGAAGCGAAATACAACGGCAACCTGGCTTCCGAGATGTTGCGTCCGTCCGTGGAATTCAGCTTCGGTTCGGTATATTCAACGCCATTATAGGACACCGTGCCTGAGAACGCCACCATCGGCCTCACGTCCGTAATGTGATTCGCCTCACAATACTTCTTCACCTCCATGAAATAACGCACCGCATGGGCACGCGAGGAGCACACCAGCATGGCCTTTGCCTTGCCGTGTATGGCATTCAGGGTCACCTCCCGGAACTTCTCCACGATGATGGCCGTCTTCTGGGCGATCACATGCTGATGATTGTCATGGAAAGCCTTGATGGCACGTGTGGCCGGCGTTTCCTCATACGACGGGTCCGCCTCTATGCGCTTAGCGATTTCATAAGTGGTGTCATACGTAGTGTAATACTTCAGCACATCCAGGATGAACCCTTCTTCAATGGCCTGCAACATCGAATAGTTGTGATAGGCCACATACCTGTTGTCCTCCGGGCTGTCTCCTTCCTCTACCAGTTCTCCGAAAGTCTGCAGCGTCTTGGGCTTCGGCGTTGCCGTGAAGGCATAGAAGAAAAGATTGCTGTGCTGCCCCTGAGCCAAGAGGTCCTCCAGCAGCGCGTCTTTCTTCTTTTCGAGTTCTTCGGCCTCAACCTCTTCTATCTCGGCATATTCACGCAAGGCCTCGTCCGTATCCGCCAAGGCGGCCTTCAGTTTCTCCGCACTCTTGCCCGACTGCGACGAATGGGCCTCATCCACCACGATCGCATAGCGCTTGCCGCTGCGGCTCGTCAGCTCCTTGTAGATGACCGGGAAGCGGTGAAGGGTCGTGATGACGATTCTGGTATTGTCATCATTGATGATCCGGGCCAGTTTCTCCGAGCTGTCCGCATCCGTGATGGTCTCTATCTGTCCGTCGATATGGTCAAAGCCGAGGATGGTGCTCTGAAGCTGTTTGTTCAGCACACGGCGGTCGGTGATGACAAACACGCTGTTGAACATGTTCTTCATGTCCGCATCCTGCAATCCGGCCAGACGATAAGTGAGCCATGCAATGGAATTGGACTTGCCCGAACCGGCAGAATGTTGAATCAGGAAATTATTTCCATGTGGTTTCTTCCGAGACGCATATATCGGAATTTCGTCTGCCGCCATGCCATAATTCACTTCCTTGTCATCACCTCTCTTTTTCACGAGATTCGCATAATAGGTATCGGCCACCAGTTTCTCCACCACATCCAGTTGGTGATAGCGGGGGAAGATGATCTTCACGGAAGTTTCCGTCACCTCTTTCTCCCTACCATGCTTGTCGATGATTATCTTCAGTTTTTCTTCTTCCTGTCGGGAGATGTAACGCTGAAGGATGGCAAGCAACATGTCTCTCTGCAGAATATGCTCCCATAAGTAAGAAGTGACATATCCCCCATCCTCGCGCTCCGGATTACCGGCACCGCCTACCTTTCCGGCCCCGTTCGAACCCTGATTAAAGGGAATGAAGAAAGTCTTTTCCTTCTTCAGTTCGGTGGTCAGCGCCACCTCATACAGATCGACCCCGAAGTAGGCCAATATACGGTTGTTGAACCGGAACAGCGGTTCCTTGGGATCGCGGTCGGTGCGCCACTGCCGTTTGGAGTCTTCCACGTTCTGCCCCGTAATCTGGTTTTTCAGTTCAAGGGCCACAACAGGAATACCGTTCAGGGAGAGCACCATATCAATGGTGTTCCTGTTCAGCTTGGAGTAGGCAAACTGGCGGGTCACCGTAAGAATGTTGGCATGGTAATTGGCCACCAGTTCGTCATTCAGCGACGAAGCCGGAGCAAAATAACAGAAACGGATGTTGATGCCCACATCGCTGATTCCCTTGCGCAGCACATAAATCAGGCCATACCGCGTCACATCATCCTGAAACACGCGATACAGCTGTCTTTCCGCCTTGTCGCCATACTTGGTTACATAGCGTTTCCACTGCTTGGGCTGCGTTTTTTCTATAAAGGAGATAAGTACCGGCATGTCAATGGCCCGTTCCTTATCGTAAGTATCCTGGTTGCCTTTGACATAGCCGCCTTCCGTGATCAGGTAGCGTTCTATATCGGCTTCAAAATTCTTTTCTTTCAAATCAGAGGTATCCATGGTTTGTTTGTCTTTACTCTTCAGATTTTCTTTCTTGTTGTGGCAGCAGATAATCATCTGCTTTTGCAGAAGAGATTTTTCAAAGTGCCATTATGGCTCTTTGAGTTCTCTTCTGTGGCACTTTGACATTAGCTCACTTTTCTTTTTCCGGTTACGCACTCAAAAATCAAAGATTTCTTGTATTCCTTCAGTTTCTCGATTTTCTGTTGCTTGATGGAAATCAGTTTGTCTATCTCGCTGCATTTTTGGTCAAGATAGGTAGCGATGGATTGTTGTTCAACGAGAGAAGAAATAAGTATAGGAGTATTTTGTACCTTTTCCTTTGTATAATGTCTTATTGTAGCTTTGTTGCAAATAGCATCAATATAACCATTATAATATGGTACATACATCCAATAATAAAGGAATTTATTATTAAAATCTTTTTTTGCCCTACAAACATTAACTGAATTTTGAACATAACAAGGTGAAAATTCATTTTTATATAAACATGCTGTTCCTGCCATCCCACCTTCCATAATTAAGACATCATTATACTGTAATAGATATTTTTCTTTTTCTATGTCTGAGAAGTACATTTTCTTGTTGATTTCTGTATCCACCCCATTCCATTTAATATTTGCAGCACATAAATAATTCTCATCTCCAGTATTTGAATCGTTGTTTCGTTCAACCATCTTACCAAGAATTACATTATAGAAACTTTTTATTTTGGCAACCTTCCAATGTTCCGGAATCTCCCCAATCCATTCAATACCACTATCTTTTAAAGGGACATTTTTATCCAAACCTTTGGTTACCGCTTCGGTAATGACAGATTGTTTGTAGCTTTGCAGTTTGGTTATCATTTCCTCTTGCAAAGTTATCAGTTCGTCTATCTCGCCACATTTCCAGTCAAGGTAATCAGCTATGGCTTGTTGCTCGGGAAAAGAAGGGACTATAGTTTCAATTTGTCCAAAATCATCTTCTGTTAAAGAGTTTCTTAAATTTTTAGATAGATGAAGTAGACATTTTTCATCATCCATATATCTGAGTAAATAATCAAAGAATGGAGTATAACCTAATTCATTTAATATAAATTGACTATAGGCAGGACTAGATAGTCCTTCGTCTTTAATAATGCCAACACATCTTGGTGTTACATCTATATCGAACAAACACATAAGTAAATTATCTGGATATAAAACTTGATAACCATTAAATGTTGTAGGCATTTTACCACCTGCTTCTAAATCTCTAACTAAAGTTTCCCACCCCCCATAAGGAGGGGGGGAAGTAACAGTAATTCAAATTTTCTTCGTAAATTAGAGGTG
>ENA-OOXM01001239-OOXM01001239.1-human-gut-metagenome-genome-assembly--contig:-NODE-1239-length-19841-cov-4.462853_pt1 | contig 19841 bp, 13 predicted proteins | sample MGYA00241589_ERZ501347 | MGnify/ENA primary metagenome ERZ501347 (study PRJEB25962, sample SAMEA2042832) | human gut metagenome | biome: human gut; feature: human-associated habitat; material: faeces...
GAAAGGAGGTAGGAGAGCAAGGTGTAAATACAGCGTAAGGGAAAACCATAGCGACTAATGCTTCAAGATAGTACTCTTGGAAAATGCGATGAGGATGGTGACTACACTAAACTCCGCTGGTATACAGTCATATTAGTTCAATGGATGGAAGGCAAAGGCCTTAACTATATAATGCGGCGGGCAGTGGAATACCAAGAAAGGCATCCCGAAAAGTTCTGGATTAACAGATATACGAAACAGCATTACGACAAAAATTCGTTGGAACATAGAAATATTGTATTTGCCAATACGCTGGAAGTAATAGAAAATGTAATCTTGTTTAGTATCTCTAACTACTTTTGTGCTTTTCCAATGAACACAAGCGTGTCCACGGCGAAAAATCACTTAACAGGAATAATTGGTATGAGTACGTTGAATACGGAACTACCAATGAAGTCACCATTCAATTGCAGCGGTATGGTTTTTCTCGTGAATCTGCAACTTATATTAAGGCGCTTCCACAGTACTTTACGGTTGATGATGAGGGGAATGTTCATGTCAAAAACGATCTGGAAAACTGCGGAGACAACGAAATTGTGCAGCAAATTCCAGACATTCGCTTCAATACACCGGAGTTGTTCGTGGAATAACCTTAACCTTTTAATTATTCCGAAATCCGTACACCGCAAGGCTTACCCCACCCAAGGTGCCACTGGACTTCGGAATGGCAGAAATCGATAACTGAATAAAGCAAAAAGGGCTTTCGAAGTCAGAAGTTGACCTTGAAAGCCCTTGCTTTATGCCTTTTTCGACAGGTTTGACCCCGGAGAAGTTTTTTCTATTGTATCAAAATCAGCAGGAACATTGAAACCCGCATTGGGCAGCAGTGTTTCCATTGCACTTTTTAATTATTCCTCTGAACCTAATGCACACCCTCCAGACCTATAATTAAAAAGTACATAGGCAAAAATGGGAAAAGCTCTACGACACTCGTTTCTGAGTAACCGCAGAGCCTGCTTTCGTTAAAAGGTATATGAAAACCCTTGCAAACAGGGGCTTTTGCAAAAAGAAACTGGACACCCGCTTCGATACGCATTGTATCAAAACTGGTGTCCAGTTATGGTCCGAGTAGTGCGGCTCGAACGCACGGTCTCCTGGTCCCAAACCTATGTCTGAACCTTCAGCGAGGACTCTTACACCCTCTTTGGCACTTTCCGGCACTCCTGCGGTTCCTCTTTGGAACTCTATTGGCCTGTTTATTTCAGCCACCGCTTTCGGCTTTTGGGATTTGTGTGGGATTGAATTCTGTATATTAAAAGTGCTTCCGACCGGGTTTACATCCAACAGCGGGTGCTTTTGCCGCAGAGAGCAGCTCAGAAACTGCGCCGCATAAACAAAGAAATAAGCCCCGGCAATAAACATATCAGCAGACTGCCTCTGAATCGAGACAGCCTGCTGAATAAAAACGCTTATTCAATGGTCTGCTTTTCGGCGGCGATGCGTGCGCTCTTGCCTGAGAACGCAAGTCCGTATTTAATAATTGACTTGATTCCCAGTGCCTGCATTTCGGCGCTGTAGGAACGGTCATTGATTTGCTGAAGTGCAGTTTGGGCAAGCGTTTCGAGCTGTTCTTCGGAGCAGTCCTTCTCTGCTTTTATCTCAATTAAGAAACCGGGAAAATGCTTTGTTAATGGGAGCATCTGAACGTCATATCGCCCGTTTCCGGATTCACGATTGGATGTGATGCGGAAACTGTTGATCATCATAGCGCACAAACCTACGATCATGCCATGATAGTACGACTCATTTGCAGCATCGTAGAAACTGATCGTCTGCATCAGATATTTTTCTAAACCTCTTTGTAAGGCATCAACATCCATTTTATAAAGAGCCTCTTGGATTTCAGTTGCAAGACTGCGCGGAATAATATTCTCAAGCTGAGAGAGGATCTCCTTGCTGTAGACGAAAGAAATCTCTTTGTTGGGCAGAGCCACTTCGCACATATAATCCTCGCCGTAAGACTGGTCGCAGCTCACAGCCTTCAAATAACCTGCCACCAGCAGGAAGCTGTAAACAGAGGACGGATCATTCTGGATCTGCGGATAAATGACGCCAGTGTCGATGTGCGTAACGAAGGATTCGCCCTTCATCAACAGCTCCAGACGCTCCATAATATCCGGCGTTGCAGAAGCCAGCACCTCGCGGATGATGTCATTGCTTCCGGTAGACTGCCAGAACGCTTTGGGACGGCAGTTATTGTTGAAGTATCCAATGACAGACCAGGGATTAAAAATCTCGGTATTGCCGAAAAGGTAACCATCATACCAATCACAGAGCTCCTGATATTTATCAGAAGCATGATAGTAGTCTGCCATCTCATGTACTTCGTTTGAAGTGAAGCCGAAATATTCACTGTAGCGCTCGTCTAAAATCGAGTTGATCTTTAGGTTATTCAGGCCGCTGAAGATACTTTCCTTGGCAACACGCAGGATGCCGGTCAGGAAACCATAGCTCAGATGCGGATTGTCTTTCAGGCCACCGGAGAACAGGTTTCGCATGAATCCGATGATCGTGTCGTAAAAACCGCTCACATGGCCCTGCTGAATGGGAGTATCATATTCGTCAATGATGACGATAGGTGCAACGCTGTGGTGCTTATGGAGGAGCAGCGTCAGTGTCCGCAGGGACATTTGATATTCTACTTCGTCAGCGGCTTCTGTTGCAAGAAGGGAATATTCCTCTTTTTCGTAATCACTAAGTGCGGAACTGGATGCCAACTCGTCGTGACGGCGGAATTCCTGTGCGATCAGCTTTTGGAGCGTCTGATAGGTTTCTTCCCAAGAGGTGTATTTAACATCCTTAAAGGACAGGAAGATCACAGGGTACTTTCTATGGTGGGCAAGATAGGATCCTCCACAGGACCAGATTTTCTTATCTCTGAAGTAAACGGAAGTGTCCTCGGTCGTCTTTTCGAAGAAAGTGCGGAGCATATCCATGTTCAACGTTTTGCCAAAGCGTCTGGGACGGGTAAATAGGGATACTTTGGGGCGCTCGTCCAGAAACTCCTTGATCATTAAGGTCTTGTCCACATAGTAGTAGTTTTTGCAGGCGTCCCGGTAATCAGATACGCCAATGGGCAACGGCTTGCGCGCAGATGATGCTGCGGGCTTTACCTCACTCCGATGACCACGCTTATCCATCGGCTTTTGCGTGCTGTCCGGGATAAACCACTGCCTGCCCTCCTTATACGCGCCGGAAATGCGTCCGGCTTTGCAAAGCGCATTGACCCGCCGTTCGGTAATCCCCCAAGCGGCAGCCGCTTCTTTGATCGTCATATTGGAACACCTCCATTGCAGTTCGTCAAGAATATTATAACCGCTGCTCCGAATAAAATCAACTATATTATTCCGAATAATATCGGCGTTATTCGGAACAGTTGTTTTCCTGCAAATATTCCGTCCTTTCCGGTAGCTATCTCCTGCTTTCTGTGATATTGTTCGTTTGCCAAAAGGAGGCGACGATATGCAGAAAGAAAATACCATGACAGTCGGGCGGTGGTGCGGCCGGTGGTTCATCGCCAACCGCCATAAATGGAACGGCAACACCGAGGGCGGGTACCGCAATCTGATTTACAGCCACATCCTCCCCAGCATCGGAAGTATGGAGCTCTCTGACCTAACAGAGCAAGCGGTCACAGATTTCTACGACAGCCTGCAGAGCTGGGGGCTCAGTGCCAGAAGTGTCTGGTGCGTCCACCTGCTTCTGCGGCGGTGCATGGACGAAGCGGCACGGGAACAGCTCATTCCCTACAATCCGGTGCGGCTCTGCCAGGAGCCCAAGGCAGAGGAATACAAAGCAGCCCCTCTGCGCTTGGGGCAGATCCAGCGTTACCTGAACGCAGCAGAGCAGCTCGGCGTACTCCCCCTCATCTACACAGGACTTTCAAGCGGTCTGCGGCAATGTGAACTGATCACCTTGTCGTGGGCCGATTTTCATGTCCGCTACAGGTACATCCTCAAAGACCAGCGGTTGCTGACGCTTAACGCCAAAGCGGCGCATCTGCTGAAGCAGATACCGGAAACTGACTCGCCCTATGTATTCCTCAATCCCAAAACCGGAGCACCGTATAAGCTGCACGAGTTCTACTACCTACACAAAAAGATATTGAAACGGGCACGGCTCCCGTGGGTGGCTTTTCGGGATCTGCAGCGCCAGTGCATGGAGGTGGGAATATGACGCTCCGGGAATACATCCTCTTCTGGCAGGAAACCTATGATAAGCATCAGAGCAGACCGACTACCTATGCGGCACACAACTATGTATTCAAAAACCATATTCTCCCCGGTTTGGGTGATATACCGCTCTCTGAATTGACATCGGAGATGGTCGGAGAATTTCTGGAGGAACGGCGGCGCTTCGGCAATCATCGACCCGGCAGCTCTGGCTTGGGGGAAGAAACCATGCGGCACATCCACCGCCTGCTGCAGCAATGCTTGGATCAAGCCATGCGGGATGGTCTGATTGGCGATAATCCCGCCAGAGCGTTCCACTACTCCAAGCCAAAGAAGGTCAATGCCGATGTGCTGACGCCACTGGAGATGGAGGATTATCTGGATGCGGCAGAACGGCTGGGGCATCTCCCCATGTTCATGCTGGCCTTAACGGCTGGCCTGCGGCAGGGTGAGCTCATCGCCCTGAAACGGAATGACCTCAATGTAAAAAACAGGACGCTGACCATATCAGAGCAGCGCTCTGTAGAACGGCGGGAACTGATCGAATATGGCTCGGAAACGAGAACAATAACCTTGTCATCGGAGTTGGTCGACCTCCTGATCATGGAACACGCCAAGAATCCAAACAGTCCGCTGATGTTCATGCATCCAGCAACGCAGAGGCCCTACTCGCCGCAGATGGTGCGCCGGATACATAATGAGATCATCAGGGAAGCGGGGCTTGACCGCATCCGATTCACAGATCTCCGGCACACCTGCGCCGTCCTATCTTTGCGGAACGGTATGGAAACCAAGGAACTGGCGCGGATGTTGGGACATTACCGGCCATCGATAACCCGGCAGAACTATGAACCTTATCTGCCGCACAAGGTGCAAAAGGATGAAGATATACCAAACGAAGCCACTCAGGGCGAGCTTCAGCAGGCGGCAAATGCTCTGGATAATCTTCTGAATTTCTGATATCTATTCCGCAAAAGGTGAGTTGTCCACAGAACTCAATCATTTTACATCCAAAGAGGAGGAAACAAAATGAAAAATAGAATCATCATTGCCGCTATATTCACCGCCTGTCTCGCCCTGTGTGCCGCCGTGTGGCCACGGACCGAAAAGGTCGAGAAACCACCCACGCCGAGCGAAACGGCCAACGTGACCACTCCACGGCCGACACTTCCGGAGCCGGAAGAACTAATATTGCCAGCAATCACAGAAAAGCAAGAGTCGGGAATGCCGGAAGCTGAATCAGCCCCGGAAGTGGCCGCCAAGGAGTTGCCCATCCCTGCACCGGAAATAGAAAAGCAATTCGAAGCGGAACAAAAAACTGCACCTCCTATGCAGACAGAACCCGCTCCGGTACATCCTACGCAGTCTGAATCGGCACCGGAGCCAATAGCTAACGATAACGAACTGGCGGATATGGTCTATGTCCCCGGCTTCGGCTGGATACGAAGTGAAGGCCCCAACCATGTCGAGTACGCCGAGGATATGTACGAGAACGGCAATAAAATCGGCATCATGGGCTGACCTCAAAAATTGCGCCGCATAAACAATGAAATAGCCGTGGGAGTGTTAACAGCATTCCCACAGCCTTTTGTGTGTCAATTTGATTCGAAATCTTCCCTCTGAAAGCAGAAGTTTCAATCTAAAAACTGGATTTTTGATAGACAAAATGGCGCTTCCGTGCTAAGATTAACCTGTATCAGTGCATACTCCGGGGATGAGGTGTTACAATGACGATTTGTTATAACAAGCTGTGGAAGCTCCTGATCGATAAAAACATGAAAAAGAAGGATCTGCGTCTGGCTACCGGCATGTCTACGACCGCCCTTGCCAAACTGGGCAAGAACCAGCATGTCAGTACAGAGATTCTGACGAAAATCTGTACCGTACTGGATTGCGATTTCTGCGATATCATAGAACTCGTAAAGGAGGAAAACCATGATTGACTTTTCCAAAATCGAGCAGTATCGGGAGAACAACCGTATTGAGGCGAAGAAAGCCCTTAGCGGTCTGCCCAAAAGCATTTGGGAAACCTACTCTGCCTTCGCCAATACCCACGGCGGCATCATCCTGCTGGGCGTGGAGGAACTGGCCGACAAATCCTTCCGCACTGTGGATCTGCCTGACCCGGAGAAACTCATCAAAGAGTTCTGGGACATTGCCAATAACCCCAATAAGACCAGCGTAAATATTCTGTCCTCCAAGGATGTATTTGTTCAGGAGGTGGACGGCAATCATATCGTGGTCATCAATGTACCCCGTGCAGAACGCTCCTACAAGCCGGTCTATGTAGACGGTAATCCTCTCTGCACCTACCGCCGAAATGGTGAGGGCGACTACCGCTGTACCAAGGAAGAATATCAGGCTATGGTGCGGGATGCTTCTGTGAAAACTCAGGATATGCTCGTCCTCGATGAAATGGATATGACCGTATTCAACAAGGAGAGCGTCCGCAGCTATCGCCAGAGAATGCGCCTCTCTCGCCCTGGCCATGTGTGGGAAGTCTTGGAGGATGAAGATTTCCTCCTGAAGCTTGGTGCTGTCGGTATCGGCTCTGATGGGAAAAAGCATCCCACCTCCGCAGGACTTCTCATGTTCGGCAACGAATACGACATCGTGCGGGAATTTAATGCCTACTTCCTGGACTATCAGGAACAGTACGATGCTGACACCCGCTGGACTGACCGCATCATTTCCTCCTCCGGCGACTGGAGCGGCAATGTATATGACTTCTATTTCCGGGTCTACAACAAGCTGATTCAGGACATTAAGGTGCCGTTTAAAATGGATGGCGGCACCAGAGTGGATGATACCCCTGTGCGTCAGGCACTCCGGGAAGCATTGGCAAATTGCCTGGTTCATGCCGATTATTACGGCAGACAAGGCCTGGTCATCATCAAAAAGCGGGATGCCATCACTATGGCCAATCCCGGCGGCTTCCGCATCGAGGTCGACGCTGCGAAAAGCGGCGGCGTATCCGACCCCCGCAACGGAACTATGCTGAAGATGTTCAACTTGATCGATATCGGTGAGCGTTCTGGCAGTGGTATCCCCCTCATTTTTGGTGCCTGGCGTGAGCAGGGGTGGGTAGTGCCTGCTGTCACAGAACAGCTTGAGCCGGAGAGAACGATTTTATCGCTCGTTTTTGAAAAAGCAAGCGATAAAAAGCAAGCGATAAAAACAAGCGATACCACAATTTACAGCAGACAAAGACGATATGTCATCGAATACTTGACCCGTGAGATTAAAGCAGATTGTAAGACGATTGCGGAGTTACTCGGAATCAGTAGCCCTCGTGCAAGAGCGGTACTGACAAAAATGGTAAAAGAAGAAATCGTTGTTACCGAAGGCAGTAACCGGAATAGAACTTACAAATTGAAATCTTAAAAATATCCGATATAACGGACGCTATTCGTGATAGGCTTATATAGAGAAAATGCAGCAACCATAGCGTTGCTTTTCGGAGGATCCAGATGGGAAAAGAACTGTTTAAGAATATCCCCAGTAAAGTCGGGGATTTGGTCAAGGATGTACGCAATGGCCGCATCGGTCTGCCTGATCTTCAGCGTCCTTTTGTTTGGAGGGACAATAAAGTTCGTGAGTTGTTTGACTCTATGCTCAAGGGCTATCCCATTGGCTATATCATGCTGTGGGAGTCTCCAGTTGATTATGAGAGCAAAAAGAGCACGATTGGAGATAACTCAAAAACCTATGAAGAACCTAAGGAACTCGTCATTGACGGTCAGCAGCGTTTGACTGCCCTTGTTGCGGCTATGTTTGCGGTCAAGGTAAAGGACAAGAATTTCGCAGATCGTGAAATAAAAATCTCCTATAATCCGCTGACTCGCGAATTTGCCGTGTGGTCCCAGGCATACGAAAAGGACACCGAGTGGATCAGTCGCATCAGTGATGTGTTCCTGGCAAAAGAGGACAATTCCATCAGTTCTCTGCGGCGACATTTTATCAAGGAAGCCAACGAAGGCCGCAGTAAGAAAGAACTCCCCTTGCTGACAGACGAGGAAGAAGATAGAATCGAAGATAACATCAATGCGCTTCTGAATTTGTCTGATTATTCTCTACCTACTCTGGAAATCAGTTACACGGCAGACGAAGAAGATGTCGCAGATATTTTCGTCAGAGTCAATTCTGGCGGACAGAGTCTGACGGAGAACAACTTCATTCAGACTCTTATCTCCGTTTACGAGAATGAAACCAGCAATAAGATCAATGCGTTTGCAGCAGCATCCAGAGTACCAGCCGCCAACACCTCTTACAACACACTTTTGGCAATTGAACCTTCTCATCTGATTCGCATGGCCATTGGCGTTGGTTTCAAGCGTGCCCGGTTGAGATACGCCTACATGCTTTTGAGAGGTAAAAATCTTGAGACCGGAAAGTTCTCTGATGAAGTCCGGCATGAAAATCTCCAGATTTTCAAGGACGCTTTGGACAAGGTCATGAACCTTAACAACTGGCACAGTTTCATTAACATCGTGGCAGAGGCCGGATATATCAGCGACAAGCTGATTGCATCGTCCAACGCTATCGTTTTCAGTTATGTCCTTTACCTGATTGCCAAATACGACTACAAACTGGATGCGGCGCAGTTGAAGAAATGCACCAGCAAGTGGTTCTTTATGAGCACCATCACATATTTCTACACCGGCTCCACGGAGTCCGAAGTGGAAAAGCAATTTGCAGATCTGCGTGATGTTCATACGGCGGCAGAGTTCATTGCCTATATTGACCGCGTAATCGAAACACACTTCACAGACGATTATTTCAGTTTGACTCTACCTAACGAGCTGAACAGCGCTGCGGCTATTTCTCCGGCGTGGTATGGATATGTGGCAGCTCAGATCGTGCTGAATACTCCTATGTTGTTCAGCAACACCCCAGTATCCAAGTATTTCATCTTGGGTTCCAGCGGAACGAAGAATGCTATCGACAAGCATCACATTTTCCCGAAAAACTACCTGACCGGCATTGGTTTTACCAGCGACCGTGACCGGAACCAGATCGCAAACTTTACCTATCTCGACTACGCCACCAACATCGAGATTTCAGATAAGGCGCCCCAAGACTATGTCTCTCATTACCGCCAAAAGCTGGGCGAAGAAGGTTATCGCAAAACCTGCAAGGAACACGCTCTGCCGGATAACTTCGAAAATATGGACTACATGGAGTTCCTAAGCCAGCGCAGAATCTTGATGGCACAAACTGTTCGCAAGGCGTATCAGAGATTGTGTGAGTGATAGAAAGGGTTTATTTGTATGATTAAAGATATTATGACGGCTAACGAATCGATTGCGCCTAATAGTCGCGAGATGGAAATTCTTAAAGAGCATTTTCCAGCCTGCTTTCACAGCGACGGTAGCTTTGACTTGGCTCGCTTTCAAGAATTCTTGAGCGATAAAGTGGCCGTTACAAATGACGGGTACGAGATTCGCTTTCTTGGCAAGAATTACGCCCGGTTGCTTGCTTCTGTTGACACTACTACTGTGATTGTGCCAGATGAAGAACATAATAGCAAACCCGAAAATGCACATAGTGAAAATGTATATATTAGCGGTGATAATCTGGATGGCCTGAAACATCTGCTGAAATCTTACGCCAGAAAGGTTAAATGTATCTACATTGATCCACCTTATAATACGGGTTCGGATGGCTTTGTATACAACGACAGCTATAATTTCACTGCTGAAGAATTGTCAGAAAAACTCAGCATTAGCGAAGAACAGGCAAAGCGCGTCTTGGATTTGACTAAGCGCGGCAGTGCATCTCACTCTGCATGGCTTATGTTCATGTATCCAAGATTGCTGCTGGCAAGAGATTTGCTTACGGATGATGGCACAATTTTTATTTCTATCGACGATAATGAGCAGGCAAATTTAAAGCTGATTTGTGATGATGTTTTTGGTGAAGAAAATTGCATGGGTTGCATTTGCCGCTCAACAGGACAGACAACCGGTCAAGATAGTGGAGGTCTGGGATCTTCCTTCGATTATGCCTTCGTTTATGGGCGCAAACCCGATCTTGACATTGCAGGTTTACCGCTGACTGACCATGATTTGAAGCGGTTTGATAATGAGGACAGTTTCGGTAAGTATGCCTACGATCAGCTTCGAAAAACTGGCAGTAATGATCGCCGTGAAGATCGTCCGAATATGTATTTTGCAATAAAAGACCCTGATGGCAATGATGTTTATCCTACTGCTACTGCGGGGTACGACAGTTGTTGGCGTGTCGAGAGAAAAACTTACGATCAACTTGCTGCCGATGATTATATTCTTTGGAAGAAAACAACCCGTAATGGTGAAGAAGTCTGGTGGCCATATGTAAAATACTACCTTGAAGGAAGAAGTAAGCGCCCCTCCCCATTGTGGACAGAGTTGGATGGAAATAAAAAGGCCACGCGCGAAGTTAGGGATTTGTTTGGCGGAGTGAAAGTATTCGATTATGTTAAACCGGTAGACTTCTTAAAGAAAATTATTCAAATAGCGCCTAATATGAATGAGGGCGATATTGTTCTCGATTTCTTTTCTGGATCTGCAACCACTGCGCATGCTGTTATGGCAACTGAGAAAAAGTATCGTTATATTATGGTGCAGTTGCCTGCGGTTTTAGATGAAACAGTAACAAGCCAAAAAGTCGCAAAGGAATTTTTGGCAAGCATTGGCCGTCCCGGAACGCTTGATCAAATTGGCATGGAAAGAATTATTCGTGCAGCTAAAAAGATTTCTGAGGAGAAGCCTGATACTGCAGCTGATTTTGGTTTCCGCCACTATACATTGTCTGAAGTTACTGGACTCACATTGGATAGACTGGAACAGTTTTCACCAGATGACAACGGAATATTTGTTTCTAATACAATTCTGGAGAGTTTTGGTCTGACCACAGTTCTTACAACTTGGCTTGTGCGTGACGGCTATGGCTTTACTGCGCCTGTCGAGACTGTGGATTTTGCCGGATACATTGGTTACTACATGGGCAAGCATTTATATCTCATAAATCAGGAACTGAGCAATGAGGCGATTGCTGCCATTACTGAAAAATTTGATACCGATGGCACTTTTAATCCGGAGAATGTGGTTCTGTTTGGATATAGCTTCAAATGGACTGAAATGGAAGCACTGAAAACCAACCTTGCTCGGTTGAAAGACACAGAAAAGAACCTGCGTATCAACTTTGATATTCGCTATTAAGGAGGAGAGACACTATGGAATTGATCCTCCAACAAGGTTTACCACATCAGCAAAAAGCGATTGATGCTGTGTGCGGTGCGCTTGATGGTGTGACAATCATACCACCCGTACAGTTCTATGAGAATCCCAAAATTGACCTGTCGGACAGAAAATTGGCCGATAACATACGCGATTTGCAGAATGCAGTTCCAGCTGAATATCGCAGTTCTGCTCCTATTGGCACTTGCTTAAATCTGGACATCAAGATGGAAACTGGTACTGGAAAGACCTATGTGTATACCAAAACCATCTTTGAGCTGCATAAGTGTTACGGTATCAACAAGTTCATTATTGCGGTACCGTCTCTGGCTATTAAAGCGGGTACTGCGCAGTTTATGCAGGATGAATATTCTCGCAGGCATTTTACCGACGGGTGTGGTTATGGTACAGAAATTGAGCTTGGCGTGCTTGAAGCTCCCAAGAACAAGAAAAAGGGCCGTAGCTATTTCCCCAGCGTAGTAAGTGATTTCGTTAAGGGCAGTTGTCAAAATGCGAAGAAGATTTATGTCCTTTTGGTAAACATGCAGCTCTTGACCAGTAACTCTAAACGTAATGGCAGAGATGCAGGTTTGCTGTGGCGCGATGATTACGATTACGGCGCAGAGGGTTTTTATCGTCCTTTCGATGCTCTTCGGGCAACAAAGCCCGTGGTCATTATTGACGAGCCACATCGTTTCTCTCGTGACCAAAAGGCGTTTCAGGCCATTATGGACGAAATTCAGCCGCAGTGCATTATTCGCTACGGCGCTACGTTCCCGGAGATTACTACTGGGCGCGGTAGGAATAAAATCACTGTAAAAGATTATCAAAATCTCCTGTATGATCTCAATGCATGTGAGTCCTTCAATCAAGGCTTGATTAAAGGGGTAGCTAAAGAACATTTTGAACCACTGTCGAAGCAGGAAGAGAAAGTGAAGATTCTCTCCATAGCCAGTAAAGATTCTGTTACTCTACAGCGAAAGAAAAAAGATGAAGGGACAAAGACCTTCGTGCTGAAAACCGGAGATTCGCTGGCGATTGTCAGCGACGCATTTGAAGGCATTACCATTACCGCCATTACGGCCAATACTGTGGAGTTTTCTAACGGTGTATGCAAAACATCCGGCGAAGAAATGGATGTCGATGTGTATATGTCCTCCTACCAGGAGCAGATGCTCAAGCTGGCTCTGGAGCGGCATTTTGAAACCGAGCGGGAGAATTTCTGTAATCGCTCCTTTAAAATTAAAACTCTGGCACTGTTCTTCATCGATGATATTTCTTCCTATCGTCCGGATGACGACGGGAAAGTGCCTTATTTACGAACAGCGTTTGAGCGGTTACTGAAAGAACGTATTGAATTTACTATTTCCACACTTACAGAGCATGATGCCGAGTATCGTGCTTATTTGGAGGCTTCGCTTTCGGATATTTCCGCTTGCCATGCGGGCTATTTCTCACAGGATAATAGTGATTCTGATGAGGAAATTGCCAAAGAGGTAGATGCGATTCTCAATGGCAAAAAGCAATTGTTATCTTTCCGTAATGCAGATGGCACATACAACACCTTGCGGTTCCTGTTCTCTAAATGGACGCTAAAAGAGGGCTGGGACAACCCTAATGTGTTTACGATCGCTAAATTACGTTCCAGCGGAAGCGAGAACAGCAAACTACAAGAAGTTGGTAGAGGCCTACGCCTGCCTGTAGACGAAAATGGCAACCGCATCTCCAATGAGGAGTTTCAGTTGAACTACATCGTTGATTTCACTGAAGCGGACTTTGCCCAGCGCTTGGTAGATCAAATTAACGGCGAAATACCGCAGGCATCTGTTATTACCGAGGAACGGTTGGCTCAAGTGGCTCAGAAGCTCGGAATGAGTGCCGATGATTTGTTTGATGAACTGTACGATAAGCGCTATATTGACCGACACAACAACATCCGTCCGGAAACAAGAACACAATTTTTTGAAGAATACCCTGCATTTGCGGCTGGATTATCAGAGGGAAAGGTCAAAGACAGAAATAAGATCAAACCAAAGCCAATCAAGATCCGCAAGACCGTTTACAATGAGATGCGGGAATTCTGGGAGAGAATCAATCAGCGCTACTTGTTGTTTTATGACGCTGACCTGGATACAGATATGATGGCGGTTACGCTTTCTCTGCTTGAAAAACCAGGGGTGTTCACAGATGTTGTAATGACCAGTAGTCGTGATATTGTTCACAGCGATGGTACGCAAATGAGCATGACAACAGGTACGGGTGTGCAGTATACGATTATGCGCCCCATTCCATACGGCACATTTTTGGCTCGTATCATGCGCGTGACCAATATTCCAATAGAGACTCTACATAAGGCCATGATTGCTTACAGTAGAAGGCACGGCGCTATTGATGCGAAGTATATTAATGAAAACTCCGCAAGTGCTTTCTGCGCTGAGTTCCAGAACTGGAAAGTTGCCAACTTGCAAGGACGCTTCCGTTATGTCAAGAGTAGTACGCCATGCGGCGCAACTGCATTGACATATGCGGATGGTACTCCAAGGGAGGAAATTGCACAAGGCCGTATTGGTACAAAAATCGTTCCAGGCACTCCGGGAAGCAAATACTTGTATGATGCTTTTGCATATGATTCACCGCTGGAGAAGGATAATATCACGACAGATATTGAAGAAGTCGTTGTGTACGGCAAAATCCCACGTAGCAGCATCGCAATACCGACAATCACAGGTAGCATGTATAGCCCCGACTTTATGTATGTGGTGAAAAAGACATCTGGTGAAAAGGAACTCAACATTGTGGTCGAAACAAAAGATGTTGAGGGTAAGGATGTGCTGAGAGGTACCGAAGCGGCCAAAATTGAATGTGCTCGTGTGTTTTTTGAAATCCTATCAAAGGAAGGGTATACTGTCCATTTCCGGGATCAGCTCAGCAACAAACAGATGGTGCAGATCATTAATGAGGTTCTGCGAATGTAAAGCTCAAAGATGGAGGCGATAGAATGAATTGGACAAACTTCCAAACATACGGCATGGCGCCGGACAAGGCGTTTGAAGTGCTGTGCAACCAATTGTTTGAAAATTGGAGCAAAGAAGAGTACAAGTCTGATATCGCCTCCATCCGCGTTGTAAACGGAGCTGGCGGTGATGGTGGCGTAGAATCTTATGCTACTTTGAAAGATGGATCCATCATTGGCTTGCAGGCAAAGTGGTTTCCAACAAGCATGGCCAGTAGCCAGATTGCTCAAATCAAAAACTCTATCAAAACAGCGAAAAAAGTGCGCCCGGAGATTAGCCGTTATATCGTATGTGTTCCCAGAGATTTGGCATCTAAGACGGCTCGGAGTGAGAATTCTGAAGATACTCGCTGGGAAAACATGATCACAAGCGTGGTTGAGGATTATCCGGATTTAGCTGTGGAGTTATGGAACGAGTCAAGACTTGTTGCTGAACTACAGAAACCATCCGCATCTGGTATTTTTAAGTTTTGGTTTGAGAATGCTGAAGTGTCAGACGAAAGCGTGCAGTATGCTTTCGACAAGGCAAAAAGTAGCTGGCTGACCACTAAATATGTTCCAGAACTAAATACTTATGGAAATATAGCACAAACACTCTCTCTGCTTTTGGGTGATATTGCCCAGCGGGAGAATCAGACGAAAACTTTCCGAAAAATCAATGAGTTGTGTGAGAAATTTCTTTCTGCGGCTGAAGCGTTCTTGGCAGTCTGTGGTGACCGTCCTGAAATAACAGATATTCTCACCGAAACAATGGGTAAGGTAAGTGCAGTAGCCAGTGAGTGCTTAAAAATCACTGCATGGTACAGAGATGAAACACCTCTCGATGGTGACATTGATCTTTCTGCATTCAATGTGGACTTTGATTCAGCCGCAGATAGCATTAATCAAAGTAGAGACTCTACACTTCATCACTTTCATTCCTCTGATGTTACGAAGGTCTTACGGAAACTGGGCGAGTTTGATTTCTACACGTTGATCAAGGGCTTTGAGCGGAGCCACCATAAGAAAAGTCTGCTGTTTTTGGGGACACCCGGAACGGGTAAAACGCACGGAATTAGTGCGCTGTCGGAGAAACTCTTATCTGATGGGTTGCATATTCCTCTCTTAATTCAGGCCAGAAATATCCCGACATATTCAACTTGGAAGAATATCGTATGCGATTATTTAGGCCTCTCTTCAAGTTGGAATGAAGACGAAATCTGGCAGGCACTGATTTCCTTGGCTGATCGCCACCGTTTCCAAGAGCCGCAGCTTTCGGCTGAAACAAAGGTCTCTCCTAAAGTGATTATATTTGTTGATGGCCTTGACGAATCATCTACACACGAAAGATGGGTTGAAAGGATTCAGGAAACAAACGCCATTACAGCCAGCTACCCACAAATCAGGTTTTGCTTCACTGCACGGCCAACCGCTTTTAAAGGGCGGATTGACTATGCAAAAGTTGAACGATTGAGTAATGTGGGGGATGCTCCCACGCACATACTGTTTGACAGCTATATGCGTGCTTACAATATTAAAACGCAAAATAACGGATGGCTTAAATACTCCCTGACATCTCCGCTGGCATTAAAGTTATTCTGTGAGCTTAATCAAGACCAAACGGTAAGCCTTTCGAACCGCACGGAAGTCTCAATGACATCTCTGTGGCGCAAAAAAATCGAAAAGATTGAAGGCGAGTATTGCGAAAAGAATGGTCGACCTGAGAAAAATCAATATGTCTTAAGAGCAGTCGTCTTTCTGTCGAAGCAGTTTGTTGCCGCTGAACGTTTAGAGCATTCTTCTCTGGTGGACAAGCTTGCCGCTGAACTTAAAACAGCCACAGAATATGCGGAAAGTTTGGTTAACTATCTCGAAGAATATGGCGTTTTAAGTTGCTATTGCGAACACGGTATAGGCTTGGCTCCGGATACATATTTCTATTATCCGGGCATACAAGGGTACTTTGACTATGCGTCGGCGTTGCACATTTTATCTCAATATGAACACCCGAAAGACATTGATTTCAACGACTGTAAAGCAATCCAAACGAATACGCTAAACAGTCTGGCTATAATTTCGATTCAGAAGTATGGGTACCTATTGACTCGAAATCCGACCATTGATGTTGTGATGGATGATTGGTCAAGACAGGAACTACAGTTTTTAACTCTTCTTCATTCTGACCATAGCGCGGCAGCACAGTTCAAAGAGCGAACACTCGAAATCATGTCAGAAAATGCCGATGGACTAATTACAATTGTCAATCAACTTGTGCTACCATTGTCCAGGGATTGTGAACACCCGCTGGGAGTAATGCTCCTTGATGAGTTCTTAAATGGATTTGAGAAGCCAGCACAGAGGGATATCCTCTGGTCGGTTCCCGGTTACCTTAGAAATTCCACAGGCAAACGTTGGTATCAAAGTGAGACTTTCGCACTTGAAGGTGATAATTACCTGTTAGATTCCGAAGATACGCATGAAGGGTGTCCAACAGTTTATGCGTGGGCGCTATCCACGGTCAACAATTCGCTTCGGAAGCTTTATCGAAACCGTTTGATGGAATGGGCGCACCTGGTACCAGAAGAATTCTACAGGCTGTTCCTAAAATTTTCTTCTGTCAACGACCCTCAAATCAAGAGTGATCTGTTTTCTATTTTGATGTGCCTGATGTATGATGGTGCTGATCAGAAGCTCGTGAGGACAGTAAGTGATTGGACTCTCGAAAATGTTTTGCATCCTAAAAAAATCGATGACAACCGAGATATATCAATCCGGTATTATGCTATTGCTATTATAAAGAGAGCAGTAATGCTTGGCCTTCTGGATGAAAAAGTGGTTGCAGCATATATGCCTCCATACTCCGTTACTGGTAACAGCATCGCGTTGAACAAGGATGCTCTTAGCGGAACACGTATGGGTGGATTTAGTGCAATCGACTATGATTTGTCGCGCTATGTACTGGTAGATCACATCGAGTCTGACTTCAACAGTTATCCGCAGAGAAGTGTAAAGCAATTTGAAAAGCTTGTTGACGCTGTAATTGTCGAGCAACCGGAGTATGCTGGAATGACGGTCGAAAAGTTTATTATTTCCGCAGCCTATGCATTTATTCTTGAAATGGGATGGAATGAACAGGAGTTTTATAACTTCAATGAGGATGAGTCTGGCGAGGGAATAGTTGGAGGAGTAGACTGTTCTATCCGAGGTACACATCATTCTGCTACGCATGGCAGTCAAAGTTCAGTCATGACGGTGTGCGAGAAATATGTTTGGCAAGCTCGTAATGAAATCAGCGGTTTCCTTTGTGACCGACTATTATTTGGTGATGAAAATGTTCCGGTCACTGACTATGGTCTGCTCGATGATTTTGTTATCCCAATACAGGAAGCACGAATCATAAATCCTGATAACATTCCGGACGATAGACCATGGCATATTCCCGAACCGGAAAAGGCTGTTTTGGAAGGAACTCCTTCCAATGCAAAAGATGTGATAACAAATGTGTTAAAGGCACCTACTCTTGATTGGGAAAAATGGATTTTCTTCAAAAATATTGATGGAGCATACAGAGTAGAAGCAGAAGACCTCATTGCACTGGATATGTACTCCTGTTTTTATGGAAGTGCAGGAGTAGAAACCTGCCTCTTTATGAATGCCATTTTGATTAACCAAGATGATGCCCTGGAGTTCGCAGAAGCCATTACAGAGAAAAGCAATGCTGACAATCGTGTTGCAAATCCGACTGATTGGTATGGAGGAATCCATTCCTCGTGCTATATTACACCGAAGGAAGTTTGTTGGTTTTCTTGGAAAGCACGCTACGACTCCGCCAACATTGAAGAATTTCCACAGTTCGAACTGAAATCCGCTGTAGATGGCTGTTGCTACAATTCTCCTGAATATGGAGATGTTTACTTTTACCTTCCGTCGGCACCAATCAGAGATATCCTTGGCATTGTCGATTCGGATGGATATCTGTTTTTTGATAACTCGAGAAAGGTAATTGCAGAACATAGCATTGTAGGAGAGAAGTGGAGAACATACCAAAATTATGTAATTGTAGATAGACCTGTACTCTTCGAAAGGCTGCAACGCGCTGGGAAACGTCTGGTATGGATAATGCGAGAGCGCCGAATTAGAACTGGAAATGCACAAGAGAAATTTGGGGAGTTTGGCGCAGACCGAGACAAAAGCTATATCGGATATTTTGATGGGGATAAGTTCACAGTGAGAGAAATCCATTCGGAGATTTGGAGCTCTGAACCCAAAAAGAAATCCCTGTGATGTACTGCCTACCGCTGAGATATTACTACGAACAAAACAAATCCATCAACGAGAAGGAGCTGAGGCCAACAGGTCTCAGCTCCTTCTTTCGCAGCGACTATTCTTTTTTCTGCGCCCCATTCAGGCTGGCCCAATGCTGGTGCAGCAGCCTTTCTGCTTCTCTGCGAAGGGAACTTTGGAACATGACAGCCACAACCAATGCGCTAAGCACTGCAGCCACAGGCTCCAGCCAGGGATATGCGGTCCAAAGCTGTTCTCCCCAGCAAGCAAGCGGAACACCAACAAGCAGCATAAACAGCAAAATAATGATGGCAACGTCGGGCCTGCCGTAGCCTTCATGTCTTTTGATTTTGGCCCGTATCTGTCGAAGCGCACGGGCTCGGATATCCCGGATGTTTCTGGACGAACACTGTTTGTCCTGTGCGACGGATTCGGTGGACTCGCCATTGATGATCGTGCGGAACAAAATCTCCCTCTGCAGTTCGGTCAGTGCATGCAGGGCGTCATAGATTTGGGTGTCCAAATACATGAAGGGATCTTCATCAGAACCCTCAGGCAGATACTTGCTTCGGTCAAACCACCGTCTGTCGTTGTAAATTGCGTTGCGTACTTCCTCCGGCAGGAACGCTTCCGGATTGTAAGATTGGGGCTGCTTTATATCCAAATCCTCCAGAGTATCCGGTGCTACACGCTTGTGAAAGTTCGCCTCGCTGTAGTAGAGCATATGCTCCAGCTCCTTCCACTCCTCCGGATGCTCCTTCACCCATTGGTCTGCAGCGGCGGCAGCTTCCGGGTCCATTTCGTGTATCCAGCGCCAGTCAGACTGAAGTTCTTTGTACGACTGAGTATCCTTGAAGGACATGAGCTCACCGCCCTTTCTGCGTTCACAAAAAGTTTACAATTCCAGACCTTCCGATTTTGCGAATTTTCTCTAAGTAATAATAGAAGGACAATTTCACCCGGGTGAGGTTGCCCCTGGTTCGGTACGGCACGGTATCCGCGCCGACGAATCCACATGGTCTTCGACAGAGCATCTATGAGAGCATGAGTGCTCTCCGCCATACGGCAATCCGCTCGGAAGGTCATTCCATCTCTGGCTGTGCTCCCCGGAGCACGGCCTCTTTTTATTCTCAC
>ENA-OOXM01001257-OOXM01001257.1-human-gut-metagenome-genome-assembly--contig:-NODE-1257-length-19706-cov-3.563483_pt1 | contig 19706 bp, 13 predicted proteins | sample MGYA00241589_ERZ501347 | MGnify/ENA primary metagenome ERZ501347 (study PRJEB25962, sample SAMEA2042832) | human gut metagenome | biome: human gut; feature: human-associated habitat; material: faeces...
TGGCGCGCGGCATCAGCAAACTGCAGCCGGTGGAGCACCGCTTGCAGCTGATTCCGTCGCCGGGTATCACCATCATCGACGATGCGTTCAATTCCAACCCGAAGGGCGCGGAAGCGGCAGTGAAGGTACTGGGGGCGTTCCAAGCGCGGCGCATCATCATTACCCCCGGTATGGTCGAATTGGGCGGACAGGAAGCGGCGTTCAACCGCGAATTTGGGCGGAAAATCTGCGGCAACGCGGATATCGCCATTCTCGTGGGCAAGAAGCACACACAGCCGATTGCCGAAGGGCTGCTCGCGGCGGGCTTCCCGCAGGGAAATCTGCACGTCGTCGCCAGCCTCGACGAAGCGACGGCGCTCCTGCGGCAGATTGGGCGTCCCGGCGACATTGCAATGTTTGAAAACGATCTTCCGGATCACTATTCTGAAACGTAAGGAAGCTCTGCCGAATCAATCAGAGATTCCGTAAAGGCAAGGAGATTTTTGTTATGGCAAAGGTTCAGCTTGGTGTGATTTTCGGTTCCCGCAGCTGTGAGCGCGAGGTATCCATCATCAGCGCGGTGCAGCTGATGAACCATGTGGACAGCGAGAAGTACGACGTCATCCCGGTGTATATCGGCGAAAACGGCGTCTGGTATACGGGGAATGCGCTCCGCCGCATCGAGACGTACACGCCCTTTGACCCGAACAAAGCGGGCATCGAAGCCGTTGCGCTGGACGTGACGGCGGGTTCGGGCGCACTGCTGGCGAACCGTCCCGGCAAGGGGCTGTTCTCTCATCCAACGCAGGTCATGGTAGCGCGGCTGGAAGTTTGCGTTATCGTTATGCACGGGCTGAACGGCGAGGACGGCACGCTGCAGGGAATGCTGGAACTGGCGAATCTGCCGTACACGTCCACGGGCGTGGCAGGCAGCGCCATCGGCATGGACAAAATCATGATGAAGCAGTTCTTCCGCGGCGCGGGGACGCTGCCGTGTCTGCCGGATTGCTGGTTCACGCGCGCCATGTATCAGCAGGACAAAAACGCCGTGCTGGACAAGGTGGAGAAGGAACTGGGCTATCCTGTGTTCGTCAAGCCCGCGAACCTCGGCTCGTCTATCGGTGTCAGCCGTGCGGATGACCGCGAAGGGCTGATGGACAGTCTTGAACTGGCGTTTGAGTATGACCGCCGCGTGCTGGTTGAGAAGGGGCTGGATCACCCGATTGAGCTGAACTGCTCCGTACTGGGCTACGATGGCGACGTGGAGGCCAGCCCGATTGAGATGCCGCTGTCGGGTCAGCAGTTCCTTGATTTCAAGGAGAAGTATCTTGCCAATGGTGGCTCGAAGGGCATGGCGAGCCTGCACCGTGTGCTGCCCGCGCCGATTGAGGACAGCCTGCGCGATAAGATTCAGGCCATGTCCTGCGATATTTTCCGGATGCTGGACTGCAAGGGCGTTGTGCGCATCGACTACATGTTCGACCGTGCGTCCGAGCAGGTGTACATCACCGAAATCAACACGATTCCCGGCTCGCTGGCATTCTACCTGTGGGAGAACAAGGGCGTGAAGTATTCGCAGCTGATTGACCGCATGGTGGACTGCGCGCGCAAGGCGAACGAAGACCGCAACATGCGCAATTATGCTTATTCCTCCGACATTTTGAAGGGCGTTTCGCTCGGCGGCGCGAAGGGCGCAAAGGGGAGCAAGGGCAGCAAATTCTGATGAATTTCAACACAAATGCAAAATCCATGAAGGAGGGAAAATGCTTGCGATTGGAGGATATCAAGTCGCCGCAGGACATTAAAGGTTTGTCCTATGCGGAGATGAACGATCTCGCCGCGCAGATTCGCACAGAACTGGTCACGACCATTTCCAAGCGCGGCGGGCATTTGGCGAGCAATCTGGGCGTGGTAGAATTAACGATGGCGATTCACCGCGTGTTCAACATGCCGGAGGACAAAATCGTCTTCGATGTGGGGCATCAAAGTTATGTCCATAAGCTGCTGACGGGGCGCTACCGCACGTTCTGCACCCTGCGTTCCTTCGGCGGCATGTCCGGCTTTCCGAAGCGCTCCGAAAGCGAATATGATGTGTTCGAGACGGGTCATGCCTCTACCGCGCTGTCCGCAGCGCTGGGGCTGGCGCGCGCCCGCGATTTGCAGGGGCAGCATCACCATGTGCTGGCGCTGGTGGGCGATGGCGCAATGACCGGCGGCATGTGTTATGAGGCGCTCAACGACGCGGGTGACAGTCATACGCGTATGATTGTCATTCTGAATGACAACGAAATGTCGATTGCGCCGAACGTGGGGGCGCTTTCGCAGCACCTGACGGATCTGCGCGTCTCCAGCGGGTGGACAAGCACGAAGCGGGTCATCCGCAAAGGCTTGTCCTGCCTGCCCGTAGTCGGAAAACCGCTTCAGTGTTTTTTATCGTGGGCAAAAAAGAGCGTCAAGTCCATGTTCGTGCGCGAAAATCAAGAGGGATTCTTCAACAGCCTTGGCTTCCATTATTTCGGCCCGATTAACGGGCATGATCTCAAGGCACTGGAGCACACATTGGAGGCTGTCAAACAGTTGGATGAGCCGGTTGTTGTGCATGTGCTCACAAAAAAAGGATATGGATACAGCGCGGCGGAGGACAAGCCGGAGCGCTTCCATGGCACGCCGCCGTTCTATGTGGAAACCGGTACGGCGCGCAAGAAGGGAACGCTGCCGTCCTATGGGCAGGTAATGGCGGAAACGCTGTCCGAAATGGCGAAAACGGATGAAAAAATCGTCGCGATTACCGCCGCTATGCCGTCGGGTACGGGCTTGTCGTACTTTGCGGAGCGTTTTCCGCGCCGCACGATGGACGTCGGCATTGCGGAGGAACATGCCGTCACGATGGCAGCAGGGCTGGCGGCGGGCGGCATGAAGCCGTACTTCGCGGTCTACGCGTCGTTCTTCCAACGGTCGTTTGACCAGATGATACATGACGTGTGTATGCCGAAACTGAACGTGACGCTGCTGCTTGACCGTGCGGGGCTGGTCGGCGAGGATGGCGCGACGCACCACGGCGTGTGGGATTTGGCGTCAATGCTGCCCGTGCCGAACATGGTGATTCTGGCGCCGCGCGACCTGAATGAGCTGCGCGTCATGATGCGCTGGACGCAGGAGAACGAATCCCCCTGCGCCATCCGCTATGGGCGTGAATCCGTCGATTTGTCGGCGCGCTACCCGGCGCAGGACAAGCCGTTCCGCATCGGTGAATGGGAGATGATGGAGCAGGGCGGGGATGTGGCGTTGCTGGCTGTCGGCTCGATGGTGGCAGAAGCGATTGAAGTCCGCGACCTGCTGGAAAAGCGCGGCATTCACGCATCGCTGGTGAACTGCCGGAGTGTGAAGCCGATGGACGAGAAAATGCTGCGTCAGCTGGCGAATCGCCCAATCGTCACGATGGAGGAGCATGTGCTGACGGGCGGCTTTGGCAGCGTGGTCTGTGCGTTCCTGTCCGGCGAAGGGCTGCCCGCGCCGATGCTGTCCTTCGGCATCCCGGATACCTTCGTGCAGCATGGGCGGCGTGATCAGCTGCTGAAATACTTGGGATTGACGCCGGAACTGATGACCCAGCGCATCGTCATCGCGCTGAAGAATGGAGAAAAGCATCAATGAGCGAAAAGCAACGGGCTGATGTAGCGCTGGTGGAACGCGGGCTTTGCGAAAGCCGCACGAAGGCGCAGGTCAGCATCATGGCGGGCGAGGTGTACGTCGGCACGCGCCGCATCGACAAGGCGTCGGAGCTGATTAAGCCGGAGGACGAGCTGGAAATCCGCGGCAAGTCGAACCCCTATGCCAGCCGCGGTGGATTGAAGCTGGAAAAGGCAATTACGTCCTTTCAGGCGGATCTGCGCGGCAAGGTGTGCATGGACATCGGCGCGGCGACCGGCGGCTTCACGGACGTCTGCCTCCAAAACGGCGCGGCGCATGTCTATGCGATTGACGTCGGCTACGGGCAGTTCTCGTGGAAGCTGCGCAACGACCCGCGCGTAACGCTCTATGAGCGGACGAATGCGCGCCTGCTGACGCCGGACATGCTGCCGCTGCACCCGACTGTTACGGTGATGGATGTGTCCTTCATCAGCATTCGCCTGATTTTGCCTGTTGCGGCGCAGCTGATGGGCGAGGAGGGCGTGTTCTATACGCTGATTAAGCCGCAGTTCGAGGCGGGACGCGACCGCATCGGCAAGAAAGGCGTCATCCACGACCCGAAGGTGCACGAGGACGTTCTGCGGGAGATTGTGGAATTCGCGCCGAGCATCGGCTGGCAGGTGCAGCAGCTTGATTATTCGCCGATTAAAGGGCCGGAGGGCAACATTGAGTTCTTGGGCAAAATCACCGTCCGGACGCAGGAAGCTGAGCCGGTGACGCCGGAAATCATCCACGAGCTGGTAAAAAAGGCGCATCAGGAGCTAAAGGGTTCTTCACACAAGTAATACGATTTCCTTCATTCACCTGCGCCATCTGCGTGCGCATTCTCATTTGGAAATGGCATCAAAATTTCTGTATATGCTTGCATGAATATTCATCTTGTGTTATAATGGGGATACTTCGGGTGCTGTTTGTGAAAAAAACGGCAGACTGAATCAGGATGGAGGGAACGGCGTGCGACTTGGCATCGTCATTCATGGTCATCGGCCAGATGCAATGGCAGCGGCGCATCATGTAGTGGCACAGCTTGCGTCCTGCGGCGCGCAGGTGCTGGTGGAAGATGAGGTGCTGGCAGCGTTTGCGTCGGGCAGCGTGACTTCGCTGAATGCGCCGGATGCGCGGGCGGACGTGATTCTGTCACTGGGCGGCGACGGCACGCTGCTTCGCGGCGCACAGTATGCGCTTTCGTGGGACGCGGCGCTGCTCGGCGTGAACCTGGGGCGCGTCGGATTTTTGGCGGAAGGTGAGGCAGACGCCCTGCCGAAGCTGTTGGACAAGGTCATCCGCGGCGACTACGAGACAGAGCGCCGCGCAGTGCTGTCCGTGCAGATGAATGGGCAAAGCTGGTACGCCATCAATGACGTGGTGATGAGCCGCGGCGGCTATGCGCGGCTGATTACGGTTACGGCGCTGGTGGATGGCGAACTCGCCGGGCATTACATTGCCGATGGGCTTGTTGTCGCCACGCCGACGGGGTCAACCGGCTATTCGCTCTCCGCTGGTGGTCCGATTATTTCCCCGAAAGTGGATTGCATGGTGCTCACGCCGATTTGTGCCCACAGTTTGCAGCATCGTCCGACCGTTGTGCAGGGCAGCGCGCAGATTCGCCTGCTATTGGGGTCGGATGCGCCGCAGAGCGCCTGCCTGCAAGTCGATGGGCAGACGTACGCGCAGCTGGATGACGGTGCGGTGGTCGAAATCAGTCGTGCCGATCGAACGCTGCAGCTCATCCGCACGAGTGACCAGCCGTTCTTCAACCTTGTCCGCGAAAAGCTGACGGAATGGACCCGATAACACAAAATGTAAAGGCAGGTGCTGCGGAAATATGAAAACCGTTCGACAAGTGGCAATCCTCGATATCATCGAAAAACAGGAAATTGAAACGCAGGAGGAACTCGCCAGCGCCCTGAATGCGCGGGGCATCCGCGTGACGCAGGCGACCGTATCCCGCGACATTAAGGAACTGCGGCTGCTGAAAGTGCTGACCCCCTCCGGCAAGTACAAATACGCAACGGGCGATCAGGCGGACAACAATCTGACCGACCGTTTCATTCGGATGCTGGCGGAATCGCTGCTGTCTGTCTCGTCGGCGAACAACCTGATTGTGGTGAAAACCTTGTCGGGTTCGGCGAACGTCGCGGCGGAAGCGCTGGACAGTATGCACTGGCCGGAGGTGCTGGGGACGCTGGCAGGCGACAACACGGTGCTGCTGATTATCCGCTCGAACGAGGAGACGATCACCGTCACCAGCCGCATCCGGGAAATGATGAAATAACGGCAATGGTTATCCCCGGCACGGAAAAGGAGTATCCATCATGATTCTATCCATGCGAATGCGGAATATCGCGCTGATTGAGGAACTGAGTCTGGAATTCGGCGAAGGGCTGCACGTTATGACCGGCGAAACCGGCGCGGGCAAATCCATCGTCGTGGACGCGGTCAATCTGGTGCTGGGCGGACGCGCCGCGCGGGAACTCATCCGCACAGGAACGGACAAGGCGTGGGTCGAGGCGGTGTTTGATGCCAGCGGCAATGCGGAAGTTGCAAAATGGGCGCAGGCGCAGGAACTTGATGATTTTGACGGTACGGTAACGCTCTACCGCGAAATCACGCGCTCCGGGCGCAACCTCTGCCGCGTCTGCGGGGTGGTGATGCCGCTGTCCGCGCTCAAAGACATTGCCGTACTGCTGATGGACGTGCATGGGCAGCACGAGGCGCAGTTCCTGATGAACTCGCAGTATCACCTGCTGTTTCTGGATGCTGCGGGCGGCGACGATTATCAGGCACTGCTCAGCCGCGTGGACGCGGCGTATCAGGCGTTCATCACCAACCATCGGCAGTACGCGCGCTTGGTCAAGGAGAATGAGAAGAAGCAGTACCGCATGGAATTGCTGAAAAAGTCGCTGGAGGAATTGGAAAAAGCACGGCTGAAGTTGGGCGAGGAAGAAATGCTGGTGGCGGAAAAAGAGCGCTTCCGGCATTCAGAGAAGATTGCGACAGCGGTTGCGGCGGCGCATCGGGCGATTTCAGCGAACGATGACAGCGAGACGGTGCTTTCGCGCGTGAAGGAAGCGGCGGATGCGCTTCGGTCGCTGGCGGCGTTTGGCGAAAACTACGTCAGTCTGGCGCAGCGGTGCGATTCGGCGTACTATGAGCTGGAGGAAATCGGCTACGAACTGGCGGATCTGACTGAAAAAGGGGAGTTCGACCCCGTTCGGGCGGAGAAAGTTGAGACACGGCTGGATTTGATTCGGCGCATGGAACGCAAGTACGGCGAAACGGTGGCGGAAGTCCTTTCGCAGCAGCAGAAGATGCAGGAGGAATACGACAATTACGTTTCGCTGGATGAGCAGGTTGCCAAAACCGGCGCGGAGCATAAGCGGCTCTTGGCGCAGTATCGGCAGTTGGCCCGTCAGCTGACGGAGGCGCGGCACGGGCTGGCGAATGAGTTTGAGAAGAACATGATGGCGCAGCTGAAAGACCTTGGCATGGGCAACACCATCTTCCAAGTGTCGTTCGCGATTCGCCCGGAAGGGAAGATTTTCATGCCGCAGTCGGTCGGCGACGACGTGATTGAGTTTATGATTTCCCCGAACCCCGGCGAACCGCTGAAACCGCTGTCAAAAATCGCGTCGGGCGGCGAATTGTCGCGCCTGATGCTGGCGATTAAGAGCCTCGAAGCTGAAAAAGGCGGCGTCGGCACGATGGTGTTCGACGAAATCGACACGGGCATCAGCGGACGGATGGCGCAGGTCGTCGCGGAGAAGATGGCGCTGATCGCGCGCAAGCGGCAGGTTATCTGCGTGACGCACCTGCCGCAGATTGCAGCGATGGCGGCGCACCAGTTTCTTGTGGAGAAGCGTGTGGAAGGGGAGCGGACGAATACGAGCGTTCGCCTGCTTTCACCCAAGGAACGCATCAGCGAAGTCGCGCGGATGCTCGGCGGCGCGGACGGCAGCGAGGGCAGTGCCATGAGTCACGCAGCACACATGCTCTATGTGGCGGGAAATCTGCCGGAAGAAGATATTAGTCATGGCTAATGGTGAAATTGACTAAAAAACTTTGGCTGACATTTGTCAAACTTTTCACTGTACCAAATGCCTTGTTATATGATATAATAGATTTCGTGTGATTGTGTCCTGTTCAGACGGATTCCGTCTGAATATGTGTTTTCTGCTGTCACGGCAGGGGATGCAAAAGGATTTGGAAAGGGGTTTTCTCTGTGTTTGTCAAACACATGTTTCCCGGCGGAACGCATCCGCATGAGGGCGTAAACGGCAAGGCCGTCAACAGCGGCAATGCCATTCGTGAGCTGCCCGCGCCAGCGCGCGTGGTGATTCCGCTCTCGCAGCATATCGGTGCGCCCTGCAAGCCCATCGTACAGAAGGGTGATTTGGTGCTGGCGGGTCAGAAGATTGGCGAAGCGGGCAGCTTTGTGTCCGCACCGGTGCATTCATCCGTCTCCGGCAAGGTCGTCGGCATTGAGCCGGTCGAACTGGCAAATGGTTCGACGGTTTCCGCCGTCGTCATCGAGAATGACTTCCAGAACAACTGGGTGGAGCTGCATCCGGCAGAGCACCCGGAAACGCTGACCGCGCAGGAATTGCAGACCATCGTCCGCGAAGCCGGCATCGTCGGCATGGGCGGCGCGACGTTCCCCACGCAGGTCAAGATAACGCCCCCGAAGGGCAAGACGATTGAGAAGCTTGTCATCAACGGCGCGGAGTGCGAACCGTACCTGACGGCTGACCATCGCCTGATGCTGGAAAAACCCGCGGAAATCATTGATGGCATCCACCTGATGATGCTTGCGCTGGACGTGAAGGAAGCGCACGTCGGCGTGGAGAACAACAAAATGGACGCGGTGGAAGCGCTCCGTGCCGCGGCGAAGAACGTCGAAGGCATCACAATTCATGATTTGCCCGTCCGCTATCCGCAGGGCGGTGAAAAGCAGCTGGTGTATGCCCTGACGCGCCGCAAGGTGCCGACCGGCGGTCTGCCGCTGGATGTCGGCTGCGTGGTCAGCAACGTCGGCACGGTGTATGCCATTCAGCAGGCGATTCGCGAGGGTCGCCCGCTCGTGCAGCGCGTGACGACGGTTGGCGGGCTGGTCAACAACCCCGGCAACTTCCTCGTTAGCGTCGGTACGCCGATCGACACGCTGCTGGAAGCCTGCGGTGGAATGCAGTCTGGCGCACGGATGCTCATCAGCGGCGGTCCGATGATGGGCATGGCGATTACCCGCACGGATATCCCGGTCACGAAGGGCACCTCCGGCGTGCTTGTGTTGGGCGAAGAAGCCGTTGACCCGGTGGAATCCGCCTGCATCAACTGCGGCCGCTGCCTGCGCGCCTGCCCGATGCAGCTGATGCCGACGCTGCTTGACCGCTGCGTCCGCGCCGACCGCTATGACGAAGCCGAAAAGTACGGCATCATGAACTGTATCGAATGCGGTGCGTGCACCTTCGTCTGCCCCGCCAAGCGCCTGCTTACGCAGTCCTGCCGTCAGGGCAAAAAGGTGATTACGACCCGCAAGAAGGCGGAAGCCGCGAAGAAAGCCGCGGCAGAAGCTGCAAAGAAGGCTGCTGAAGAGCAGTCCAAGAAGGAGGCATAACACCATGCAGAATAATCTTGTGATGACCTCCTCGCCCCACCTGCGCGACCATAGCAGCACGCAGCGCATCATGCAGGAGGTTTGTCTGGCGCTGCTGCCGGCTGGCATTGCGGGCGTTATCATCTTCGGCTGGAGCGCGCTGATGCTCATCTGCGTGTCCGTGGCAACCTGTGTTCTATCTGAATTTGTGTGGGAAAAGCTGACGAAGCGGACAGTGACGATTGGCGACTGGAGCGCCGTCGTGACGGGTCTGCTGCTGGCGTACAACCTCCCGGCGAACGCGCCGTGGTGGCTGGCGGTGGTCGGCGGCGTGATTGCCATCATCCTCGTCAAGCAAATGTTCGGCGGCATCGGCAGCAACTTCATGAACCCGGCGCTGACCGCGCGCGCGATTCTGTTCGTCAGCTGGTCTGCGCTGATGAGCAGCTATCCGCAGTCCAACTTCGTCGTGGATGCGACGACCTCCGCAACGCCCCTCGGCTTGCTGAGCAAGGGCGTTTCCGGCGTGAACTTTATGGATCTGCTGCTGGGCAACTGCGGCGGTGTGCTGGGCGAAACCTGCAAGCTGGCGATTCTCGTCGGCGGCATTTACCTGTGCGTCCGCAAGATTGCTGACTGGCGCATCCCGGTGTCCTTCATCGCGACCGTGTTCGTCTGCTACCTGATTAAGGATGGCGCTGAAATGGCGATTTATCAGGTGTTTGCGGGCGGCTTGATGCTCGGCGCGTTCTTCATGGCGACTGACTATGCGACCAGCCCGGTGACGGTGCCCGGCCGCGTGATCATGGGCATTGGCTGCGGTCTGCTGCTGTTCATCATCCGTGCCTACGCGAACTACCCCGAAGGCTGCTCCTTCGCGATTCTGTTCATGAACGTCTGCACGCCCCTGATTGACCGCTTCACCGCGCCGCATCCGTTTGGGGAGGTGAAAAAGCATGGCTAATCAGAAGAAAACCTTCATGAGTGTCCTGCTGAACGGCCTGATTTGGGAGAATCCGACGTTTGTGCTGATGCTGGGCATGTGCCCGACGCTGGCCATCACCACGTCCGGCATGAACGGCATCGGCATGGGTCTGGCGGTTACGGCTGTGCTGATTTTTTCGAATCTGTTCATCAGCCTGCTGCGCAACATCATCCCGGACAGCGTGCGTATTCCGGCGTACATCATCATCATCGCGTCCTTCGTGACGATGATTGACATGCTGCTCAAGGCGTTCCTGCCGGATTTGTCGCAGGCGCTGGGCATGTTTATCCCGCTGATTGTTGTCAACTGCATCATCTTTGCCCGTGCGGAGTCCTTCGCGTCAAAGAATCCGCCGGTGCTGAGCATTGCGGACGGCCTGGGCATGGGGCTGGGCTTCACCTTCGCCATCACGCTGCTGTCCGTCATTCGTGAGCTGCTGGGCAACGGTACGTTCTTTGGTCTGCAGGTGATGCCCGCCAGCTATCAGCCGATGGGCATCATGACGCAGGTTCCCGGCGGCTTCATCACGCTGGGTCTGCTGCTGATTCTGGTCAATGCACTGTCGAATAAGTCGAAAAAGAAGGGGGCGGCAGCATGAGCAACATTTGGGCGAATCTGCTGACGATTCTTGTCGGCGGTCTGCTGGTCAATAACTTTGTCATGAACCGCTTCCTCGGCTGCTGCCCGTTCCTCGGCGTTTCCAAGCAGTACGACACGGCAAAGGGCATGTCGATGGCGGTCATCTTCGTCATGACGCTCGCCAGCTTCATTACTTGGTTCGTGCAGCACCTGATTCTGGTGCCGCTGCACCTGGAATACATGCAGACGATTGCGTTCATTCTCGTCATTGCCGTGCTGGTCGGCATTGTGGAAATGGCGCTGAAGAAGATTTCCCCCTCGCTGTACCAGTCGCTGGGTGTGTATCTGCCGCTCATCACCACCAACTGCGCGGTGCTGGGCGTGGCGATTTTGAACGTGGATAATGGCTACAACCTGCTGGAAAGCACGTTCAATGGCTTCTGCGCGGCGGCGGGCTTCGGTCTGGCGATGATTCTCTTCTCCTGCATCCGTGAGCGTCTGGCGCTGGTGAACATGCCCAAGTGGATGAACGGCTTCCCCGGCGCGCTGATTACGGCGGGTCTGATGGCGATTGCGTTCATGGGCTTCGGCGGCTTAATCGGCTGAGGAGGGAAGGCGGATGACGGTTGTGAATATCCTCATTGCGGCGGTTGTGCTGGGCCTGATGGGGTTGCTCTTCGGTCTGCTGCTGATGGGCACGGAGAAGGTCTTTGCCATTCCGGCGGATGAAAAGCGTGACGCTGTGCGCGCTGCGCTTCCGGGCGCGAACTGCGGTGCCTGCGGCTATCCCGGCTGCGACGGCTGTGCGGATGCGATTGCTTGCGGCAAAGCGCCCGTGAATGCCTGCCCGGTCGGCGGCAAGCCCGTTGCAGACAAGATTTCCGCGATTATGGGCAATGCGGAAGCAGCAGATGCCGTTCGCAAGGTCGCCAGCGTAATCTGCCAAGGTGATTCCGAGCATTGCAAGGAGAAGTTTGAGTACCGCGGCATTCAGGACTGCGTGGCTGCATCCGTCGTCAATGACGGCAACAAGGCTTGCAAGTTCGCGTGCCTTGGTCTGGGCACCTGCGCGCGCGTCTGTCCGTTCGACGCGATTCATGTAGACCCGGTGAAGAAGATTGCCGTGGTGGACGACGAGAAGTGTGTCGCGTGCGGCAAGTGCGTGGCGATTTGCCCTAAGGGTGTGCTGAGTCTGCGTCCGGTGACGGAGGATGTGACGGTTCGCTGCCGCAACACTGAGCCCGCCAAGAAGGTGCTGTCTGCCTGCTCGACTGGCTGCATTCACTGCGGCAAGTGCTTCCGCTCCTGCCCGCATGGTGCGATTACGATGACGAACGGTCTGCCGGTCATCGATCAGAGCAAGTGCCAGCACTGCATGGCGTGTGCGGATGCTTGCCCGACGAAGGCAATGTGGGCGAACTTCGACAAGCGGAAGGTTTCCGTGTAATTTGAGATCAGAAAAGGACGTGCGGCTGTGAAAGGCTGGCACGTCCTTTTTGATGTGTTGCAATGCGCCTAAAGAGGGGATTGCAGGGGAGTGTGGCTATGGTTGCAAGCCCGGCTGGTCGCTCGTGCCAATTGGCGCGACAATGTGGAGCTGGTCGAGATTGCAGCTTGGGGGCGCTCCAGCGGGAGCGCAAAGTTACAACCGCTGCGCTGAAAGCGCTTCGCTGTTCAGCGCTTGTGTTGCAGGGCTGAGCGCGTTTCCTTCGCTGGTCACACGACAAACAGTTGGGGCGTTGCCCCTTAACCCTGCAAGGGACATTGTCCCTTGACCCTTTCGCGCGATTGAGTTGACTTCGTTATCATACTTCTTCCGCGTGTTGCTCTTTTATTCACCACGCAAAATATTCGGAAGCGAAAGCGTCCATGCCGGCGTCCCATCCACCTCAAACAGCGCCTGATTCTCCCATGCGCATCCACCGAACCATGCACCCGCGTCCTGCGGATCATAGCCACCTGCATAACTGCTCGCCCAGCCCGACCCGAACTGTTCCCACAGCTTGCTCTGCTCTTCCCAGCTATTTCCCGGCACTGGAATCCACGCCGGTTCCCAGTAGCAGACGCCGAGTGCGCCTGCCTGCACAGCCGTTTCCACCGTCTCGCGGAAATCCGCCGCCTGACCGTCGCGGGAAATATCCTGCTTCATGTCGCACCACTCATTCGGGACGCTGTTCGGGTGCGTATCGAGGTTATTCGTCGTAAACGGATAGGCTGTTTCGGCGATGAAGACGTCTTTGCCGAAAGTTTCGCGCACATCCGCCATCAGTTCTGACAAATTTTCCAGCGAACCATGCCAATAGCTGTAATAACTGTACGCCATCACGTCGAAATCAACCGGCGTATCGCCCTCGCAGACCTCACGGATGTACTTCTTTGCGTCCGATTGACTGACGTTGGTGAAATGCACTGCCACCAACGCATCGGGCAGGGTTGCGCGGACAGCGGCGCTTCCGGCGTTCATCAGCTGATTGCGCCCATTTGTGCTCCATTCGCCCGCCATGCCGCCGTTAATCTCGTTGCCGACCTGCACCATCCGGATGTCCACGCCCGTTGCGGCAATCTGCGTCAGCGCATCCGTCGTGAAGGCGTAGAGTGCGCTGCACTTCTGCGTCAAATCCATCGTGACCCATGCCTTCGGGGACATTTGCTTCGCGGGGTCAGCCCAGAAGTCGCTGTAATGGAAGTCAACGATGAGCGACAGTCCGGCTTCCTTGCATCGGCGGGCGATTTCCACCGCGTTCGCCACGCCGCAGTTGCCGCCGCCGTAGCCTCTGCCGTCCTCGTCGAATGGGTCGTTCCAAACGCGGACGCGCACGGTGTCCCAGCCTGCTTCCTTCAGCAGGACGAACAAGTCTGTCGGCTTGCCGTCGCGGTTGCGGTACACAACGCCGCTGTTCTCCTCGCTCAGCACGGTGGAAACATCCGCGCCAAATTTGAAAGATGCAGGGATGGCATCATCCTCCGCGAACGCCAAATGTGGCAAAAACAGGACAACAGACAACAAACAAGCGAGTAGCCTCTTCACAATAACGCCTCCTTCTCACGAACAAAAACAGCAAATTCACGACGAAGTGATGCTTTCATTATATCAAAAAGGGCGTCTTGCGTCAAGAAAATAGAGAGACATTGATTTTTGAAAGCAGAATGTAAATACTATCATGCTCAAAAATGCCCAAATTCCCGCTGAAAATGTGAACAGCATCTTGCAAAAAGCAACGAAAAATAGTATAATCAAATAGGATAGCCAGCAGAATGTGTTTGCGATGGAGGAAGGGCACGGTGTTTTCCGTGGCTAATTTCAGGCAAATGTTTTCTGCGCGGAAGTTTCTTCCGCAGTATGTAAAAAAGGAGTGTTTCCAATGGCGAAGAAGTATGTGTACCTCTTCAAGGAAGGCAACGCCAACATGCGTGAGCTGCTGGGCGGCAAGGGCGCGAACCTCGCTGAGATGACGAACCTCGGTATGCCCGTGCCTCAGGGCTTCACCGTCACCACCGAAGCCTGCACCCGGTATTATACCGACGGCAAGGTGATTGGTGACGATATCGTCGAGCAGATTTATGCTGCTCTGGCGGAGACCGAAAAGGTGGCCGGCAAGAAGTTCGGCGACGACAAGGATCCTTTCCTTGTTTCTGTCCGCTCCGGCGCTCGTGCCTCCATGCCCGGCATGATGGATACCATTCTGAATCTGGGTCTGACGGACGTGTCTGTTGTGGGTCTGGCGAACCTGACCAACAACCCGCATTTCGCGTATGACGCGTATCGCCGTTTCATCGCCATGTTCTCTGACGTGGTTATGGAAATCCCGAAGAACGAATTTGAAGCGGTTCTGGACGAATTCAAGGAGAAGAAGGGCGTCAAGTACGACCGCGACCTCTCCGCGGATGACCTGAAGGAAGTCGTCGTTCGTTTCAAGGAAATCTACAAGAAGCACATGGGCGTGGACTTCCCGCAGGACCCCAAGGTTCAGCTGATGGAAGCCGTCAAGGCCGTGTTCCGTTCTTGGGACAACCCGCGTGCCATCTACTATCGCCGCATGAACGATATTCCGGGCGACTGGGGCACTGCCGTCAACGTGCAGTCCATGGTCTTCGGCAACATGGGCGAAACCTCCGGCACGGGCGTTGCCTTCACGCGCAACCCCTCCACGGGCGAAAAGAAGCTGTACGGTGAGTACCTGCTGAACGCTCAGGGCGAGGACGTTGTGGCTGGTATCCGTACCCCCGAACCCATCTCCCACCTGCAGGAGCAGATGCCCGATGTGTACCAGCAGTTTGTGGACATCGCCACCAAGCTGGAAGCGCACTATCGCGACATGCAGGACATGGAATACACCATTGAACGCGGCAAGCTGTACATGCTGCAGACCCGTAACGGCAAGCGTACCGCGGCGGCTGCGCTGAAGATTGCTGTTGATCTGGTGGACGAAGGCGTGCTGAGCGAAGAAGAAGCCGTGCTGAAGGTGGAGCCCAAGCAGCTCGACACCCTGCTGCACCCGAACTTCGACGCTGCGGCTGTGAAGAAGGCACCCGTCATTGCGAAGGGTCTGCCGGCTTCTCCCGGCGCTGCCACCGGCGGCATCTACTTCACCGCTGACGAAGCGGCTGAACACGGCAAGAACAAGGAAAAAGTTATCCTCGTTCGCCGCGAAACCACGCCTGAGGACATCGAAGGCATGGACTTCTCTCAGGGCATCCTGACCGTCTTCGGCGGCATGACCTCTCACGCGGCGGTTGTCGCTCGCGGCATGGGTCGCGCGGCTGTCGTCGGCTGCGGCGCGCTGAAGATTGACGAAGAAGCAAAGACCCTGACCGTTGGCGACAAGGTGTACCACGAGGGTGACTTCATCTCCCTCGACGGCTCTACCGGCAACGTCTACGATGGCCAGATTGCGACGGTTGAAGCGTCCATCTCCGGCGAGTTCGCTCGCTTCATGGGCTGGGCTGACGCTGCCCGCCGTCTGCGCGTCCGCACCAATGCGGATACCCCGCGCGACACCAAGCAGGCTGTCAAGTTCGGTGCGGAAGGCATCGGCCTGTGCCGTACTGAGCACATGTTCTTCGAGGCGGATCGTATCGCGGCTGTCCGTGAAATGATTCTGGCCGACACGAAGGAACAGCGCGAAAAGGCGCTGGCGAAGATTCTGCCGATGCAGCAGGGTGACTTCGAAGCGATGTACAAGGCGCTGGAAGGCAAGCCCATGACGGTTCGTTATCTCGATCCGCCGCTGCATGAGTTCGTGCCGCATGTTGACATGAAGGAAGAAATCGACGAGCTGGCCAAGAACCTTGGCATCACCTCCGAGGAAGTCATCCACAAGATCAACGCGCTGCATGAGTCCAACCCGATGATGGGTCACCGTGGCTGCCGTCTGGCCGTCACCTATCCGGAAATCGCGGAAATGCAGACCCGTGCGGTTCTGCAGGCGGCTATCGATGTGACCCGCGAATGCGGCTACAACATTGTGCCCGAAATCATGATTCCGCTGGTCGGTTCCAAGAAGGAACTGGCGTTTGTCAAGTCCATCGTCGACGAGACCGCCAAGAGGGTCTTTGAGGAACAGGGCATGACGCTGGAATACCACGTCGGCACCATGATCGAAATCCCGCGCGCGGCTGTCACCGCTGACGAGATTGCTGAAGAAGCGGAATTCTTCTCCTTCGGCACGAACGACTTGACCCAGATGACGTTCGGCTTCTCCCGTGACGACGCTGGCAAGTTCCTCGGCGCCTACTACGACAACAAGATTTTCGAGAGCGATCCCTTCGCTCGTCTGGACACGGACGGCGTTGGCAAGCTGGTGCAGATGGCTGCGAAGCTGGGCCGTCAGACTCGTCCGAACCTGAAGCTGGGCATCTGCGGCGAACACGGCGGCGATCCGAGCTCCGTGATGTTCTGCCACAAGGTTGGCCTGAACTACGTTTCCTGCTCGCCTTTCCGTGTGCCGATTGCGCGTCTGGCTGCTGCACATGCCGCAATCCTCGAAAAGATGGGCAAGTAAGACGTTTGGCGCTGCAAAGCGCATAACGGCTGACAATACGCATCTCTGGTGGTTTCCGTCCCTGTCAAAAGGGATGGAAGCCACCTTTTTTGCGTACAACAAAAGGCGCGCTGGAGAAATTTGCTCTCATCCAGTGCGCCCAAAACCGCTTATTCTTCCGTCATGCAGTCCACAAAACTCGTCACGGTTGACCAGTACAGGTTGAATGCTGCGCCGTATGTGTCATCATCGAAGCTATCCGCCGATGTGCCGCCGACAACCGTGATGGTGTATCCGTACAGCACGCAGACGAAAATGCAGTACATGTTGCCGTCCTGCCCTTTGCCGCCCGCACAGAACGGGGTCAGTGCAGCGTAATCATCGTCCTCGTCATACGCTACCAAACCCGGGTTGCCGCCTGTGTACATGGACTGATAGTAGTCAATCATGGCTTGCAGGTTCTCTTCCGGCAGGCTGATGGTTACATAATCCTCCAGCGTTTCGTCGTAGTTGATGGCGACGGCGTAGCTGACATCATTACGCCCATTGTAAGCGAGGCGCAGGTCAATCGTCGTTTCGCCCACGTCACAGCTGGTGACACTCAGCACGTCCGGGAGCGCCAGCGTCATGCCGATGTCGTCGATGGTGTATGGGTTTGTCGTTGCGTAATCCTCCGCCAAGGCGAAAGAAAAAAGTAGGCAAAGCGCGCAGAGTAAGGAAATCAGTCGTTTCATGAAATGAACCTCCTTTTATAATTCAAAGTTGATGAAATCAGACAGTTGAATTTCGCCGTAAATGTCGGTCAGGCAGAAGCAGTAGAGGTAGGTCGCGTCGCTGCCCTCGAGCGAGTAGAAACCGAAGTCGATGGAACCGTCTTTGCCTGCCACAATCGGGTCGCCATCCATTGTCATTTCCTGCAATTCGCCGTCCTCATCCTCATATAGCACGTTGTAAATCGGTGTCACCACGTCACCCTCGGTCAGGGGAGTGCTGCCGCGAACGGGGAGTCCGGCATCGTCGTACCCCTGCGTGAAGCCGACAATCGTCCAGCCACTGCTGTAGCTCCGCCGTATCACCAGCAGATACCCCTCGACATCGTTGCAGCGGACGGGAATCACACTTCGGCGCATTCCGCCATTGACAAGCTGGTCGTACATCATCACAATTTGGTCATCCAGCATCGGCCAAGTACCGTCGAATTGGCTGATGATTTCGCCGCTTTCCCAGTCAATGGCGGCGTTCTGCATTGCGCCCATTTCGATGTAGAACGTATCCTCGTCGTCGCTGCCATCCAAGTACAGCAAGCCCTCGACCATGCTCAAGTTGTTCAGCTCGTCCTGACTGAGCATCATGCTGCACATATAGGCGGAATCATCGTCCATGTCCAGCCAATCGTCCATGGCAGAATCGTCCGGTATGAGGCTGCCGGTGAAGAACGCGTCGTTCATGGATGTGAACGTTGGCACAACGTCAGGTAAATCCACCGCATCTGCTTCCACCGCAAGAGGCGTTTCGCTTGTGGTGAACGTACTGGCGGGGGAGAAAAACGCGTCTGTCAGGTTGCCGGTGAACACGCTGCTGGTCGTGACCTGCTGCGGAACCTGCGCGCTGAAGACGTAATTGCCGCCGCTGCGAAGCTCCGCATAGCCGCGCGTGAACTCCGTCATGCGCGGAATTGTCTCCTGACAGCCGTCGCCCTCGTAGCTTCCGGACGGGAAATAGACGCTCATGCCCGTCAGGTAGTCGAATTTCCGCGTGCCGACGTTGTAGCGCACGACGCGCTCGTAGGCGGTTTGCAGGACGTCTGCGGTCTGCGGCGCAATGGTACGCGTGCCGTCAATCAGCGCCATCATATCCACCATGTCGGATGTTGCGCTGTCAAAATCGCCAAAGGCATACATGCGCTGGCGGGCACGGCTGAAGGTAGACAATTGCCCAGCGTCCAGCGCCTGCGAGAGATACGATGCGTATGTCTCCATTGTGCTGACCAGATAATCCATTGCCGGCAAGTAGAGGACGCTCATGCTGAGATAATCATCAGGGTTTTCGCCCAGGCAGGCTTCCATGTACGCATCCGCAATCGCAACGCCGATGCCCTGCGCGTCAAGGGCCGGATTTTCGCCCAGCGCATTCAGCCACGCATAATTCCAGCCGAGCGACGGCTCCAGTTCTTCGCTGGCGACCATGAAATCAGCGTAATACTGCATGTGCGCAGCCGCTTCGTAGGTTGCCATCAAGCAGGCGTCGAAGCCGATGAGATCCAGATGAAAATCGGGATTGGCTTCTGTAAAGTTGTACAGCGCGTCGTTGATTTCGTGAATTGTCAACCCATCGTAATCCGCTGTTTCGTCGAAGCAGACGCCGCTCGTCGATCCGCCGCCGTGATTCCAGAAGATCAGCATATAGCGATCGGCGGGGTAGGTGGAAGTCGCCCAAGTCAGGTAATCCTCCAGCGTGTTCTGCGCGCCCATGCTTTGCCATGCGCAGACTTCAACGTCGGAAAAATCGTAGTCCGCAATCGTAAAGCGGTTGATGTGGTTCGCACGCAGGCGGCTGTCGTCCCACTGGCTCGCGCCGCCTGCCTGCACGACGACTGTCACGTTGTCCGGAATGTCCGCCGCGCACATCTCGTACAGGTCGTTCACACAGTCACTCTGCAAATCCGTGCCGCACATGTACATCAGGACAGTCATCGTGGGGGTGTCCGCGCACGCCGCCGGAAGTCCAAGCAGCAGCAAACTGCCAAGCAGCAGCGCAAGAAGTTGGTGTTTCATTGGATGGTTCGCCTCTTTTCTTGTTTTCTGGCAAAATCCCATTATTTCTATTCTACTGCTGCAAATTCCCGTTGTCAACCGCGATTCGCGCAACATAAAACGCTCCTGACGCGTGTTCAGGAGCG
>ENA-OOXM01001261-OOXM01001261.1-human-gut-metagenome-genome-assembly--contig:-NODE-1261-length-19673-cov-2.119125_pt1 | contig 19673 bp, 14 predicted proteins | sample MGYA00241589_ERZ501347 | MGnify/ENA primary metagenome ERZ501347 (study PRJEB25962, sample SAMEA2042832) | human gut metagenome | biome: human gut; feature: human-associated habitat; material: faeces...
GATGAGCTTCGCAAAGAAATGGAGGACTTGGGTATTATATTAGTCAGTTCTGCGGTTGATTATGACAATCCAGCCTTAAGTGGATCAGGAGTAACATGGAAACTGTGTCAGTATATGGATTGCATGAATTTTGATGATTATTCTGATAAATTAATTGATTTAGCCGCCACAGGGTTGGTTGCTGATATGTGCAGTATGACTTCACCAGAAAACAGAGCAATCTGTGATAGAGCATTTAAGAATTTACATAATCCCGGCATTAAAAAGATTAATGGCGGTTATGCATTCGTATCAAGGAACATTAGTTTTGGCATTGCCCCTAAAATTAATGCAGCTAATAGAGTTAATCATAATAATTTAGCAATGCAGGTTTTCTTATCAGATGATGAAGATGAGATTGCAGAAATTGTTAAAGGACTTAATGAGTGTAGAGAAGAACAAAATAAAATTGTAGATAGTATTATGCCTAGTTTAGAAAAACAGGCACAAGAACAATTAGACAATAAGTGTATGTTTTTCTTTATTCCAGATGATATAGAAGCTTCTGTAAGTGGGCTTATAGGTAATAAGCTGTTAGAGAGATATAATCGCCCTTTATTTGTTCTTCAGAAACATGAAAATGAATTTAGTGGCTCTATGAGAGCTATTGGCGTAAAGAGTTTTATAGAGTATTGCAATAAAACTGGTATTGGATGGTTCGCTGGGCACGAAAATGCTTGTGGTGCAGGTATTCCTATTGCACAGTTTGAAGAATTTAAGGCAGAAATCTTAGCAGAACTTTCAGATGTTGAGTTTGTATGTGAGACTTTTGCCGATATTCAACTTGACGTATGTCAAGTAACTGAGAATTTAATTAAAAGTCTGAATGCCCTTAATAGGATTAGTGGAACAGGGTTTGAGCCAATTATGGTTATGATAGAAACAGATGATTATGAAGTCAGTAATATGTCTAAGGGGAAGCACCTTAAGATTATTGATAATAATACTGGCATAATATTTGTTAAGTGGAATTATAATGGTAGTTGGGATTTTAATGGCACATTTAAGGCGATTGGGACATTGGAGAAAGCACATTATGGTAGGTCTGATTATATACAATTAACAATTCAGGACTTTAAGCTTGACAAATCTGATGAATTATGATATAACAGTACAAAATTAAAGTAGGAGGAACGTTATGACCTGTATCGAAAAGTACAACGAGCAAAAAAATATAACAAATAAGATTATTAGCAATTTGAATAGGGCTAAAGGTCTTACTGCTATTGGGGAGCGGGATCTTCGCAATGATAAATATAGCTTTAATTTTTATGACCATAGTATTTGGGCTGGTGATATCTCTGTGTTTTTTCATGCGTCATATGGATATCGTGGCGATAGTGGTGGCTATAGTGCTTGCTGCCCAGAGATGCAGAAGTATCTTTTAAGAGCGCTTAGTCACTATAAGGATGAAATTGTAAATTATATGATGGAACAAGCGGAAAAAGATAAAAATGATGCTTTATTGGCTTGTCAACAAGAAGCCGAAAGTATTTTGAAGCAAATTGAAGCGCATACGCTGTGATTAACTATGAGGAGGGGTGAGTAATGGACGCAGTAAGAGCTTATGAATTACATCCCGGAGATATCTTTAGCATTGTTCTGCATACTTTTATGTCACAGTCTACCCTATGGGACAGACCGTTTAAAATTATGAAATTTGATAAGTTTAAGCGCAAGTGGTGGCAGTTCTGGAAGCCTAAGTGGACTAATTACGTGCAAATACAATTCTTAGGATAGAGGTGAGAGGATGGGGAATTATACAGTTTATCATTTACATACTGAGTTAAGTTTATTAGATTCATGTACAAACTTTAAACTCTATGTGGATAAAGCAAAAGAATTAGGACAGTTTGCAATATGTTTTACAGAACATGGCAATTGTTATGATTGGATTGAAAAAAAAGAGTATTGTGAAGAACAAGGTATAAAATATCTACACGGTGTAGAGGCATATCTCACTAAAGAACTGTTTGAATATCCAGAGATACCAGATGAATGGTACGAAGCTCATCTTGGTTGCGATGAAAAAGAAACTCAGGAAGAGCTTAGTGAATTTTTAGAAGAGAATAAAAAGAAAGTTCGTGATAACTATCATACCATCCTTATTGCTCGAAATTATGAGGGTGTTAAGGAGATAAATTCGCTTCTAGATAAGTCCACACAAGATGATCACTTTTATTATAAAAACCGTATTAGTTTTGATGAGTTTAAAAATATATCAGATAATGTCATCAAAATTAGTGCGTGTCTTGCATCTCCTCTAAATAAGTTGCGTGATGAAACTCTTATTCCATATTATGATTATCTTGAAATACAGCCGCATGTAAATAGTGAGGAGCAAAAAGAGTATAATCAATGGCTGTATCAGATGGCAATTAAATATAATAAGCCTCTAATAGCTGGTACTGATACACATAGCCTTAATAAATATAAAGCGGAATGTCGTTCTATTTTACAAAAGGCCAAGCATATTGTATTTAGTAATGAAGATGAATTTGATCTTACATATAAGTCTTATGATGAACTAATTGATATGTTTAAGATGCAAGGGGCTTTACCAGAAGAGGTTTATCTTAAAGCCATAGAAAACACTAATAAAATGGCAGAATCGGTAGAAACTTTTGAGTTAGATAAATCTTTTAAGTATGCAAAATGTTATGACGATGATGAAGCAGTTCTTAAACAAAGAGTCAATGAGGGATATAAAGATAAAGTACGTAGAGGAGTTATAAAGAAAGATTCTCAGTATTCAATAAATGTCAAAGAAGAATTTCGAGTATTTAAGAAAATAGGTATGCTTGGATTTATGCTATTTATGTCAGATCTTGTTAGATGGTGCTGGGCTAATGGAATCCCAATTGGGTATTGTCGTGGTTCTGTTGGTGGTAGTACTATAGCATATTTGACTGATATTATTGATGTCGATCCTGTTGTATGGCATACTGTATTTTCTCGTTTTGCTAACGAGGATAGAAAAGAGCTTGGTGATATTGATATAGATATTAGTCCTACTCAACGTCATCTTGTATATGAGCACATCATTGATAGTTTTGGGACAGATTATACTGCATATATTTTAGCAGTTGGTACTATATCTGATAAGGGTACGATTGATGAAATAGGTAGAGCTCTAGGTTACTCCCTTGATTATGTAGCAAATATTAAAAAAGCATATGAGGTAGATCCAGAAAAAGCAAAAAAAGATTATCCAGATTTATTTTATTATTTTGATGGGCTGCTTAATACTGCTGTCTCTCAGTCTATGCACCCAGCGGGTATTATTGTTAGTCCCATTACACTGCCAGACAATTACGGAACGTTTTGGGCTGATGGCAAGCGTATTCTGCAGATTAACATGGAAGAATGCCACGAAGTTTCTCTGAATAAATACGATCTCCTAGGGCTTAAGAACGTTGAAATTATTAAGGACACTTGTGCCCTTGCAGGTATTCCATATCCAAAATCTAATGAAATTAATTGGAATGACGAAAAGGTATGGGCAGACATGGTAACTTCTCCTGCTGGTATATTCCAGTTCGAGGGTAAGCAACATTGCCCTCGTTAAACTCAGTGAACCCAGACATCTGGGGTGTGCAATTCACGTTTAGTAATTATAGGAAATGATAATGAAGAGTTGTGCTAACAGGGAAACCCTAACATATAATGATGAGGGTAATCCTGTGGAAAGATATATTGACTATTAATGATTTAATTAAAATGAAAGGCGGTGATGATATGAATAAAAAATATGAATATAAAGAAGGCGAAGTATATAATTTACAAAAAGTTATTAAATTATATAGAAAAAATAATAGGCAATATGCATCATGTATGTGTGTTTATTGCGGCAAGATAAAAGAAATAAGAGCAAGTGATTTATATAATGACAAGCAAAATAGTTGTAGATGTCAGATTATTAAGCACGGCATGGAAGAGACGAAGATTTATTCTATTTATTATAATATGAAAGATAGATGTCTAAATCCAAATTGTCACGCTTATCATAATTATGGAGGTAGAGGCATAAAGATTTGTGATGAATGGCTTGGAGACAATGGATTTATAAATTTTTATAATTGGGCTATGAGTCACGGATATATAGAAGGTTTGTCTATTGATAGAGAAAATATAGAAGGTAATTATGAACCATCTAATTGTAGATGGATAACCATTGGTGAAAATGTAGCCCTATCAAACAAACAGCACCCACGCAGATAGTTATATTAATAGTCAATATATAATCTCAATCGACTATCGAAAGGATAGGCAAATGCCGAATAACCGAGTAGAGTACATTTAAGGTGAAAATCCTTATTTGGAAGCGCTGAGTGCGACATAATAATGTCGTAAAGATATAGTCAGTTCTATATGAAAATATAGATATAATGGATTACGCTTTTAAAATGTTGCAATCATTTCAACCACACAAAATTAATGATATGTCTCTTGTTAATGCAGCCTTAAGACCTTCTGGTGCATCATATAGAGATAGATTACTTGCTCATGAAATCAATCATAATCCATCTGAAATTATAGACGATTTGCTTAAGGATAACTTTGGGTTTCTTGTTTTTCAGGAGGATACTATTGCATTTCTACAAAAGATTTGTGGTCTTACTGGTAGTGAAGCAGATAATATTCGTAGAGCTATTGGTCGTAAACAGAAAGACAGGCTAGAAAAAGCTATGCCTAGTATATTAGAAGGATATTGTTCAAAGTCTGATAAGCCTAGAGCTGTTGCAGAAGAAGAGGCAAAAGCATTTTTACAGATTATAGAAGATAGCTCGAATTATCAGTTTGGTTTTAATCACAGTACTGGTTATTCAATGATTGGTTATACTTGTGCGTATATGCGTTATTATTATCCTAAACAGTTTATAGCTGCATACTTGAATAATGCTAATAATGAAGATGATATTATTAATGGCACAAATTTAGCGCAATCAAAAGGCATAGAGATATTCCCTGCAAAATTTAGGCACTCTAAAGATACTTATTTGCCTGATGAAAAAGAAAAGAGAATTTATAAAGGGGTAGCATCTATTAAATTTTTAAATAATGATGTTGCGAATAAGCTTTATGATATGCGAGATCAAACGTTTGATTCATTTATTGATGTTATTAAAGTGTTTCCGGGCAACAGCAGACAACTTGACATTTTAATTAAGCTCTCATATTTTGAAGAGTTTGGGAAAATTGGTACACTTTTGCGTATAGTGGATCTCTATAATCTTTATGGTGGCAAGAAATTACTCAAGAAGGATAAATGTGACTTACCTGCGGAGCTTCTATCTAAGTATTGTACTGAGACAGAAAAGCAGTGGCGAGTGCAGGATCAGGATGGGCTAATTAAAGAACTATGTTCAATGGTGCCTGATGTAGATGTACCTTTGCAGAGTCAAATAGAATGGAGTAAGGAGTATCTTGGCTATATCTCTGTAATCATGCCTGAGAAAAAGGATATAGGCTATGTTATGGATATTAATACTAAGTATTCTCCGAAGCTGACCGTATATCAACTCTGGGATGGTCAGACTAACACGTATAAGATCCAGAAACGTATGTTTGAGAAGCAGCCATTTAGTAGTAAATCATTTATTCAGTTCCGTACTGAACAACGTCCGAAATCAAAATTAATAGATGGAGAATGGGTAAAAGATTATTCACAACAAGAATTGTGGATATCAAATTATTTTATACGTCATGAGGGCATATAAAGATGTATGATGAATTTATAAATAATATATTAGAGACTCGTGGGAGACATGGGTGTGGCGATGAATATTTTGAAGCTCATCATATTATTCCTAAATGTTTAGATGGAACTAACGATGAAGAAAATCTCATTGATTTGTTTGCTAGGGAACATTTTGAGGCTCATAGATTACTCGCCTTAGAAAATCCAAATAATGAAAAATTAACATATGCATGGTGGATGATGGCAACAATAAAAAATGAATATCAAGAGCGATGTCAAATTAATGCTGAAGAATATGAAGAAGCTAGAATTGCTAATAATAATATCCGTCAAATAACAATGACTGGGGAAAATGCTCCTATGTATGGTAAACATTTTTCAGAAGAAACAAAAAAGAAAATGAGCGAATCTCATAAAGCTTTATGGACAGAATCTAGGAGGAAAGAAGTAAGTGAATGGATGAAAGGAAGATATGCAGGAGAAAAAAATCCCTTTTATGGGGTCAATCACTCTGGAGAAAATAATCCCGGTCATAAAAAAGTAATTCAATATGATTTAAACGGCAATTTTATTAAAGTTTGGGATTATATAAAACAAGCAGCGGACGAATTAGGTATAAATAAAGCAGATATTGTAAGTTGTTGCAAACATAAAATTGGATATGCTGGCAAATTTATATGGGAATATTATAAAGATGATTTTAGTTTAATCATCGCTTCGTATAAAAATAAACGAGATAAAAAAGTTGTTCAATATGATTTAGATGGAAATTTTATTAAAATATGGAGTAGTACAAGAGAAGCAGAAAGAAATACTGGAATTGGGCATACTTTAATTAACAAATGTTGTAAAGGTGAATATAAAACAGCAGGTGGATTTTACTGGGAATATATAAATTCCGAAGACATACCCTGTAAGGTATTGACAAAACAAAATTAATATGATATAGTATAACCACTTAAGAGGTCAGGGGCGTAAGACCCAATTCCTTTCATTAATTTTCTTCCCCCTAACCTCTTGACAAAACAAAATGAATGTGGTATAGTGTTAACATCAAATCTACAAAGGAGATTCGTCATGAACAAGGTCATGCGATATCAAATCATTAAACCGATTGATATGGATTGGAAAACGTTTGGTGATATTTTAAGTAAGTTGCGTCAGGAAGTACGCTTTACTAAAAATAAAACTATTGCACTTTATAATGATTGGCTTACGTATAGTCTGCAATATAAAAATGAACATGGCGAATATCCTAAACTTGTTGATTATTGTGGATATAAAGTTTTTTCTGGATATGCATATGATAACTTCAAAGAGGATATTGTTTTTTCCAATACCTCAGTAAGAGAGGCATGCTCTGCTTATGATACACATAAAGGCGACATTCTGAAAGGTAATTGTTCTGTTCCAAGTATGGGAGTGAACCAGCCTATTGATTTGCATAATAAAAGCTTATCTATAGCTGTAGATGAATCCGGTGACTATATTGCCACAATTTCTCTCCTTTCAAATAGAGGGAAAAAAGAATTTGCATTAAGATCTGGACAAATTAAAGTTCTGCTTAAATCTGGCGAGAAGTCATCTAAAGAAATCCTTGCAAGATGTGCTAATGGCGAATATAAAATTTGTGGGTCAAAAATTCTTTATAAAGATAAAAAAACTTTTCTTAATTTGTGTTATGGGTTTGAGCCTGTGAAATGCGAACTGGATAAATCAAGAGTAATGGGAATTGACCTTGGAGTATCCGTTCCTGCTTATATGGCTTTTAACTTTGACAAATATAAAAGAGATAATATTAAAGATAATCGTATTATGACTACAAAGTGGATGCTGGATCAGCAATTATCTGTGGCAAAGCAAAGCTGTAAATATCTTTCTGATGGTAATTCTGGGCATGGTCGCAAAAAGAAAATGATTTGTTATGACAAGTATTCAAATAAATCTAAAAACCTGTCTCAGACGATTAATCATGGATGGTCAAAATATATAGTCGATGTTGCTGTCAGGAATGGCTGTGGGACAATCCAGATGGAGGACTTAAGCGGTGTAACATCTGAAAAGGATAAGTTTTTGAAAAATTGGACTTTTTATGACCTGCAGCAAAAGATTGAGTATAAAGCAAAAGAAAAAGGGATTGAAGTCGTAAAGATTAACCCTAAATATACATCACAGAGATGTAGTGAATGTGGATGTATTTGTAAAAGGAATCGCCCAGACCAGAAAACGTTTAAATGCGTTAGCTGTGGATATTCATCAAATGCAGATTTCAATGCAGCAAGAAATATTTCGATGATTGATATCGAAAGTATTATTGCGAATACTGAGGTAATTGAATAATTGCCTCAAGCTTTGGGGTGACTCTACACCCTAAGACCGAGAAGTGCATGTAAGACGGATTTATCTGCTATCGCAACACTCGGTAAGGTAAGCGCGAACTATAAGTGAACATAAATTTGCTAGGAGGTTCGCACTTGAAATTGTCAACATAAAAGACCATTGACACACCAATGTATGTAAATAACGAGTTGCGTCTTGGCAAAATTAAATAAAAACGAGCTTATCAGAAGTAGGGCTTTAAGAGGAAACAGCGAAATCAGAAATGCTTTTAGCAATCAGACAGGTACAGCCTATGCAATATTACCTATGTACGGTTTACTTGACGGAGAACCTCTCAACTATGATGGCGAAACAGATATTATGGCTGATACAACAACTTCATATGAAAGAGGTGTAGTTGTTGTAGGTAGAGCAAAGGCGTGGGTAGAGAGCGACTTTGCAGAGGATATTACTGCCGGTGGAGGCTTTATGGATTCAGTAGCACAGCAGGTGTCAGAATATTTTGACGATGTGGACCAAGACACATTACTTGCTATTTTAACAGGTATTTACAATATGACAGGAGAAGAAAATCTCAAGTTTGTAAATGAGCATACTTACGATATTACATCAGAAAATGACGGAATGGTAGAGCCAGCTACATTGAACAAGGCTATTCAGAAAGCAGGTGGGGATAATAAGAACTCCTTTACTATTGCTATTATGCACTCAGAAGTAGCAACAAACCTTGAAAATCTCAATCTTCTTGCTTACTTAAAGCAGACCGACAGAAATGGTATTCAGAGGGATTTAACTCTTGCTACATGGAATGGCAGAGCCGTTTTAATAGATGATTCTATGCCGGTTAGTGAGGGTAAAGACGGCAAAAGTGTCTACACTACATATATTTTAGGTGAAGGTGCTTTTGACTACGAGGATATTGGTGCTAAAGTACCTTACGAAATGGACAGAAATCCAATGGTAAAAGGTGGTCAGGATACTTTATATGTCAGACAGAGAAAGTGCTTTGCACCTTTTGGTATCAGCTATACAAAGAAAAATCAGAAAACATTGTCACCAACTAATAAGGAGCTTGCAGACGGTCAGAACTGGGAGCTTGTCAATGACGGTTCAGAAGAACCAAAATACATTAACCACAAGGCTATTCCTATTGCCAGAATTATTTCAAAGGGTAGAGCGTAAATGTTAAATTACGATGATGTTGTTTTAAGACTTTTGTCACTAGGCTATGAACTTCAGGAAGATGACGAATTTACATTGGAGCAGGCTATGATTGAAACTGAACAGTATATTATGAATTACTGTAATTTAGAGTCTGTACCGGAGGGATTGAAATATGTTGCCACAGACATATGCTGTGGCAGTTTCCTCCAGACTAAGGCTTCTATGGGAGAGTTAGATGGTTTTGATGTGGAAAGTGCTGTTTCAAATATTCAGGAGGGCGATGTAAGTATTTCATTTAATGAGGGAATTAATCAAACTCAGCTTTTTGACAACCTTATAAATACACTTACTAAAAAGGAAAGTGAATTAGTATGCTACCGAAAAATGCGTTGGTAAAGGCTAAAAAGGTTGTTGAGGGTCTTATGAATTTGAAATGTGATATTTACGAATATAGTGAAATTACAGAGGATAGTATTACAAGGCACAAAAGACAGATAGTACATAGTAATGTGCCTTGTAGAATATCCTATGCTACAGGACTTTTTAATGGCAAGTTAAAGTCAGGACAGGAGAAAAATTCAGACGGTGTTTCATTACAGGGAACAACTGTGAAAATGTTTTTTCCTAAGGATATAACCATAAAAGAGGGTAGTTACATAGTAGTGAAAAGTGAAAATAAAACAACGGAACTTAAAAATACTGGAGCTACAGCAGAGTTTCAAACTCATTGTGAGGTTGTAGCTGAATATGTTAAGGAGTGGGCATAGTGGTTAATGAAATTATAAAGACAATGGGTAAGCAGTTGGGAAAGAAATTTCCTGACTGCAAGATTTTTGCTGATGAAGTACCACAGGGGTTTAAAGAACCTTGTTTTCAGTTGGAGTGTACAGAAATAAAGAATAGCCTCTATCTGGGAAAAAGGTATAAATCTGAAAATACATTTGAAGTAAGGTACTATGGAAATGGTGGAAGAATGGATAGCAACGATGTTGTTATGGCATTGTTTCAACTGTTTTCTACACTTGAAATGGAAGATGGACCTATTATGGGTACTAATATGACAATGGAGAAAAATGATGACAATATTTGCTTTACAGTAAGTTATAACTGTTTCTTCATATATGATGAAGAAAAGCCAATTATGAATAAATACGATTTTACAATAGAGGAGGAAGTAATTTGAAAAACAGACTTTTAGAAATGGGTATTGATGAAGAAAACTGCAATAAAATTTTGGAAATGTTTAATAAAAGTATTGAAGAAAAGGACAGGGAAATTGCAGACATTAAATTAAATTATGAAATTGAAAATGTGCTTAATTCCTATAGTGTTAAAACAAATAAGGCTGTTAAGGCTCTACTAAATATGGAAGAAATTAAATTTGATGAAAATGGCAAATTAACTGGCATTAAGGAACAGCTTGACAATTTAAAGGGCAATAAGGATACAGAGTATCTTTTTAATAAGCAGGAGTTTAAGGGAACTGTACCAGCTGACAGTTACGAAAATATTCCCAATGTAGAGGATATGAACTATACACAGCTTTGTGCCTATATGGAGAAAAACGGTAGTTTATAGGAGGTATTTATATGGAAGAAAAATTTGCAGTAGAAGAAATTAAAAAGTCAAAGAAGTATTGCAAATACATTGATATTTTGGGTGTTGTGCTTGATGAAAACGAGGAATACACCCTTGAAGAAGTAGATAAGGCAATAAATGACTTTTTGGAAAGTGAGGTGTAGTCTATGGCACTAGGTGGGGGAACATTTGTAACACAGAATAAGACAATTCCTGGGGCTTATATTAACTTTGTAACAACAGCTACAGGGGCAACAGTTTTTGGAGAAAGAGGTGTAGTAGCCTTAGGGGATAGTTTTAACTGGGGTTCTAATAATATTTTTGAAGTAACAGCTGAGGATTTTTATAAAAACAGTATGGCGTTGTTTGGCTATGATGCTTTAGATGGAAAAATGATTGGCATTAGAGATGTGTTCAAAAATGCCAAGAAAATATATGTTGGTAGAATAAATGGAAATAATGCAAAAAAGGCAAGCTGTACTTTTGGGGAGGCCAAATATACAGGTACAAGAGGTAATGACATTAAAATTGCTGTTTATACAGACCCTGATGACAGCAGTTACAAAAATGTATATGTATATGTAGGAACAACTGTTGTAGATACTCAGAGGGTAAAGACTATGGCAGAATTAAAAGATAATAACTTTGTTGTATGGAAAAGAAATGCAACACTTACAAATACAGCAAGTACGCCAATGACAGGTGGCAATAACGGTTCTACAACTGGGCAGACAGTAGAAAAGTTTTTGGAAAGTATTGAAAATTACAGTTTTAATGCTCTTACTGTAATTTCGGATAATGAAAGCATTAGTCAACTTGTGGCAGAGTACACAAAGAGAATGAGAGATACTGTAGGCAAGAAGTTTCAGGCAGTAATACATAACTACTTTGCTGATTATGAGGGTGTAATAAATATTGACCCTTACGCAGTGTCTGACGAAGATTATTTTCTGGCTTATTGGGTAGCTGGTGCAGTTGCAGGTTGTGAGATAAATGAAAGTCTTACAAATAAGGTATATGACGGAGAAATTGAAATAGACAGCCTTTATACTCAAAGCCAGCTTGAAAACAAGATTAAGTCGGGAGAATTTGTGTTCCACAGAGTGGGGGACAAAATGAGGGTTTTAAAGGACATTAACTCTTTTGTAAATGTGACTACAGAAAAGGGCAAAATGTTCCAGAATAATCAGACAGTAAGAATATGTGACCAAATAGCTAGTGATGTAGCTGTACTTTTTGAAGAATATTATATGGGTAAAGTACCTAACGATACTTCCGGCAGAAATTCTCTTTGGGCTGATTTAGTAAAGTATCACGAAAAACTTGTGAATATAAGGGCATTGGATGAATTTGATGAGGAGGCTATTTCTGTAGAAATGGGAGATAGCAAAAACAGTGTTGTTATTTATGAAAAGATATGCCCAGTAAACTCAATGGAACAGCTTTATATGAAAGTTACATTGGAATAAGGAGGTTAAGGTATGAGTGCAATAATGAATGTAAGGGACACATTAAGTGCCAAAATGGCAGAGTGTTACGTTACAATAGAAAACAACAGATACAACTTTATGCAGGCAATAAATTTGACAGCAAAAGTGGAGAAAACAAAAATTCAGGTGCCTATATTAGGAAAAACAGGCAGAGGTAATAGGTCTACAGGTTGGGTAGGCAAGGGTAGTGCCAAGTTTCATTATAACACAAGTATTTTTCGTAGGCTGTTAAAGGAGTACAAAAATACAGGTCAGGATATATACTTTGATATTCAGGTGGTAAATGAAGACCCTTCAAGTGATGTAGGCAGACAATCAGTAATTCTTATTGATTGTAACATTGACGGAGGTATACTTGCTAAATTTGACGCTGAGGGTGAATATTTAGATGAAGAAATGGAATTTACATTCGAAGATTTCAAAATTGTAGAAGAATTTAATAAAATTGACGGAATGTAAACCAAATAGAAAGTCGATATACTATAGAGTATGTCGGCTTTTTTTATGTTTAAGAAAAATTATAATTTAGTTAAAATTCTAACTAATGTTGTTAGTTTTTGATAAAAAGGAAATTTGTGCATTTTGTACAAAAGCTGAACAATAACAAACTTATTATTAAGAAGAAAAATTATCAATTTATTGTAAAATATAGAACATTTAGGCTTAAACAGTGGGGTCACACCTATATTTAGTGATAAAAAGTTATTATGGTAAATATGTATCAAAAAGTTTGCGTAAATAGACATTTGGATTGTAAAAACTGGTGCTTTTTAGTGGGTTTGAATATTGCTTTTTAGGTGAAATTTCGATATAATGATATTGACTACGAGTATGTATGTTCGAAAAAGGTGCTTTTGACTGGATAGACTGAGGTGCAACGGTTTGTTTAAGTGAGGAGGGCTGTTTTTTTGTCTTGTATTCGTAGGGACACTCGAGTCCAAGGTGTCAACTTTATATAAAGGAGGAATTTTTTTGAAAAAGCGATTATTAGCTATGGCATTAGCTACAACGATGCTTGTTACATCATTTAATGTAGTTTATGCTCAAGACGCAGAAGCAACAACAGAAACACCAGTTGTTGAAACTCAAGAAACTGCACCAGCTGATACTGTTGCTACTGGTGGTGCTGCAAGCGGCGATGACGCGGAAACACCATCTAATAAATATGGTATCGTTGATGGCGAAACTTGGCCAACAACTTCTCCATGGAAAGCTACAGTTTTCGGTAGTGTAGGTTCACAGGAAAGAATTGATAACTACGGTAATACTGAAAGTCCATTATACAAAAACGGTGTTATGCCTTACGATGTTAAGGAAAATGGTGACAGCGTTCAGGTAAGAATGGGTATACCAGATTACAATGACCCATCAAAGGCTGTTGATAGTCAGGGTAAGATTAGTTCTGACCAGGATGGTATTGTAATGTACTATCAGCAGTTAAAGGCAGATGACGATTTTACAATTTCTGCTACTGCACATGTAAATGGTATTAACAATGCAAACAATCAGGTTTCTTTCGGTGCTACAGTAAGAGATAAGGTATTTGTAAACGACGGTAACACTACAGATTCTATTACTCTTGGTGATTATGTTACAGCAGGTCCTATTGAAATGCTTAAAACAGTAAAGGGCGATGCTCTTCCAGGTGATATGAGTTTTGCATACACAAGAAAAGCTGGTGTACTTTCTGACAAGCAGACTACTACACTTACATCTGTACCACAGCCAGGCGATGATATTCCTGTAAGTATCAAGAAGTCTGGTACTAACTACACAGTTACATTTGGTACAGAATCAGCAGTAATTGACGGTTCTGGACTTTCAATGACTGATGATATTTATGTTGGTTTCTTTGCATCAAGATGTGCTGATATTACATATAACAATGTAAAGGTTAGCAAAGTTGGCGAAGCTGTTGAAGCTGGTGAAATGACTATCGGCGGTAACGGTTTCAACGGTAACGATGACCCATCATCAGCTAACTATGCAAGTATCTACAACAAAGTTGACAAGACTAGCGATACAGCTTTCAAGGTATATGTAGATACAGCTTCAGCTGGTAAGGCTATTGGTAAGTTATCTAACTCTGAAGATTCTTACACTTACTATGCGTCTGAAATTTCAAAGGATGACGACTTTGTAATGACAGGTAAAATGAAGCTTGGTATGGGTAAGAACTTTAACCCTAAGGAACAGGGTGGTTCAGGTCTTATTGTATTTGACAGCAAGTACAGAAAAGACGCAACAGGTGTTGCAACTGATGTAGCTAGTGGTGTAGCTGACGGTAATTCAGTTATGGCAGGTGCTATGGTTCCTGACAAGACTGAAGCTATGGCTTACCTTTGCACAAGAGTTTCTAATGACAAGAGTAACAAGGCTAAGTTCGATGCAACTCCTATCGGTACTAACCAGCAGGATTATGACGGTGAAGTTACTTATACTTTAAGAAAGAGTGGTACATCTCTTTCAATCACTATCAATGGTAGCAAGCAGGTTATTGACGTTTCTGACCTCTTTGCTAAATCTGAAAAGCTTTATGTTGGTTACTTCGCAGCAAGAGATGCTTACGTTAGTGTAACTGACCACAAGTTATCAGTTGGTAGCTCAAAGGTTAAGAGTCTTGAATTAAACTCTTTACCAAACAAGACTGACTACTATGTTGGTGAAGCATTCGACTCTACAGGTTTATCTGTAAAGGTTGTTTACGAAAACGGTACTACTGATATTATCGACAGCTTAGATGATATTACATTAACTGGTTTCGAAGATACAACAGGTGGTAAGAATACATTTACATCTGTTGGTGAAAAGGAAATTAAGGCTTCTGTAGGTTCTGCTTCTGTTACATTTAATGTAAATGTTACAGGTAAGAAGGTAACAGACCTTAAGTTAGATTATCTTCCAGTAAGAACTGACTTCCTTGTAGATACTGCATTTGACTCTAACGGTCTTACTCCAGTTGCTACATTCGAAGACGGTACTACAAAGACTTTAACAACAAAGAACTATAAGCTCTATGTAAATGGTAAGGAATTACCAGAAGGCACAGAACTCAAGTCTGATTTAGTTGGTAAGCAGACTGTTACAGTAATGTACACAGATGCTGATACAACTATTGACCCTAACAATGTTGGTGCAACTTACGACATCAATGTAAAGAATGCTAAGTTAGAAAGCATCAGAGTTGGTGTTGTTCCTGATAAGGTAAACTTCGTTCAGGGCGAAAGCTTTGATGATTCAGGTCTTATAATTGAAGGTAAGTATGTTCTTGAAGATGGTACTACAGTATACCGTACTCTTGACAAGAGCCTTTACACTTACTCAGGTTATGACCTTACTCAGGTAGGTAACCAGAAGGTTACTGTTACTTATAAGAATGACCCAAGCGTTACTGTAAGCTATGACATTCTTGTAACAACTGTTAAGATTGTTTACCCACAGATTGAATCATATCCATTACTTACTTATATGGTAGGCGATAGCTTTGACCCAACTGGATTAAAGGTAACACTTCTTTACAACGATGGTAGAACTCAGAATATCGATGCAGATAAGGACGGCAAGACTGTTTACTACTTATTCGATGGTTCTAACTACTATGATTCAGAAGGCAACGCTGTAGAAGAAGCAGAGGCTAAGGCTGCAAAGTATTATCTTGATTTAAGCCAGTTTAGCACAGCTTCTGAAGGTACAGGTAAGGTTTACGTTAACGTAAATACTTTAGGTGTTAGCTCATCTATCGAACTTGTAACTACTACAACTGCTAAGAAGGATTACGTTTGGAAGGGTATGTTATTCGGTGCATCTTCTATGGGTGTATCTGGTAACGCAGAAAGTAAATCTTCTCAGGTTATCTTAACAGATAATGAAGGTAACCAGTATGTAAACGATTCTAAGAATAAAGAATTCGGTTCAATCAACATGACAGGCGGTAAGCTTGACAATGTAAGTTCTGTAAGATTAAATTCTTGGACACAGTCTGGTAAGCAGTCTGGTGACCAGGATGGTAAGGCTTACTTCTATACATTAGTAGATGCTAAGAAGAACTTCAAGTTATCTGCTGATGTAACAGTAAACAGATATATTGCTGACCCTGATGACCCATCTGATTTAGCTAGAATTGAAGCTAAGATGGCTTCAGCAGGTGTTGATAAGATAACAGCTCTTGATATGCTTCGTACAGGTCAGGAAATGTTCGGTCTTGAAGCAAGAGATGTTATCCCATTTGCTGGTGGTATTGATGCAGATGGTAACTACACAGGTGGTCTTGGTAACCACATGACTACTGACCCAACAAAGGCTATGAAGGATGACGACGGTACTCCTGTTGATATCTATGAAGCTTATATTGAAAATAAGACTGTAACTGATAAGAACAAGGATACATATGCTGTTTCTTACACAGATGTTGAAAATACTTTCGCATCTAACATCGTAGTTGCAGGTGCTACAACAGACTCTACATATCCAACAGATACAAAGAGTTCTACATACTACACTAAGAGTCAGATGAACAGAATTAACATCCTTATCAGAAGTGGCGTAGTTGCTACTGATGGTGGTGGTGAAAGAATTGGTATCAAGGATACTACTGATAGTGTTCCTGTAAAGGGTGATAAGTACAACATCACATTACAGAAGATTAATGAAGGTTATATGATTACTACATATGATTATCAGACTGGTCAGACTCAGACTGAATATGATTCACTTAGTAATCTTAACTTAAATTCATTATTAGATACTCAGAACGATACTTATATGACAGTAGGTTTATCTGCTTGTCGTTGGGCTGATGCTACATTCGAAAATATCGAACTTCACGAAATCGACCCTAACACAGATAAGGTAACTATTCCTGCTGATGAAAAGGAATATTCACCAAAGCTTACTATGATTTCTAGTAACTACTCTACTACTGTTGACTATATGTTAAGCTTCAAGGCTAACAACCCTCACGGTGGTCAGATTGATGTATCTCAGAATGGTAACATTATCATTCAGGACGGTGCTGTATCTAAGAAGACTTCTATTTACAACACTACACTTGTACCTGATTCTGTAAATGAATTTACTATCGTTTACAAGCCAAGTACAGCTGATAACTGTGTATCTTTTGAACCAGTTGTAACAAGATTTAATGTAACTCAGAAGAGCAATATTAAGGACTTTAACACATTATATGTAGCTCCAGACGGTGCTGTAGATGGTGACGGTACTAGAGAAAATCCTCTTGACCTTGAATCAGCTATTGGTATGTCTAAGTTTGGTACTACTATTGTAATGCTTGATGGTACATACAACATCAAGAATACAGAAGCTGCTAAGATTGAAATTGGCGAATCACTTTCTGGTAAGGCTGACGGTAGAAAGACTATCAAGGCTGACGAAGGTGCTCACCCAGTTCTTGACCTTGAAGGCAAGTACGAAGGTTTCTCTGTATCAGGTAGCTACTGGACATTTGATGGTATTGAAGTAAAGAATGCTATGGGTAACGGTAAGGCATTCTACCTCGGTGGTCACTACGATGAAGTTAAGAACTGTACTTTCCATGATAATGGTGAATTAGGTTTCCAGATTTCTCGTTTAATTGCTACAGAAGTATCTGTAAGCGAATGGCCAAGCAACAACCTTGTATTAAACTGTGAATCTTACAACAACAACGACCCATCTAAGAACAATGCCGATGGTTTCGCTTGTAAGTTAACAGCAGGTTACAACAATGTATTCTCTGGTTGTTCATCTCACCACAACCTTGATGATGGTTGGGATTGTTATACTAAGCTTGCAACAGGTGCTATCGGTCCTGTTCAGGTTGAAAATTGTGTAGCTTATAGAAATGGTTACCAGTTAAATGACGATGCTTCAGAAACTGACTGGGGCAACGGTGCTGGTTGTAACGGTTTCAAGATGGGTGGCGAAAACATCCATGTTGCTCACTACTTAAAGGATTGTATCTCTTGGGGTAACAAGAGAAGTGGTGTAGACTCTAACTACAACCCAGGTTTCAAGATGAGAAATGTTATTTCTTACAACAACGAAGGTCCTAACATTAAGCTTTACTCTGGTACTGGTAACATTATGAAGGATGAAAACGGTAGCCAGACAGATGCTAACAAGAAGCCTTATAAGTTCGACTACGATATGAAGGGCGTTGTTTCTTGTGCAGACCCAGCTAAGGGTGCTATTAACTTCGACCAGATTGGTAGTGTTTGGACTGACCAGGGCGAACCTGATACTACATACGGTAACCTCAGCAAGACTCCTATCGTAAGTGAAAATAACTACATCACTTACTACAACGGCGAACAGGGTAAGAACTCTAATGATGAATATGTAAATCCAGAAAACTTCTTCGAAAGTATTGACCCATATTCTTCTATTGATGAAAATATGCACTATACTAGAAGAGCTGACGGTTCATTCAACTGGGGTCCATTCCTTGCAAGAAAGGTTGCTTATGTTCACGACGCAGGCGACGAAGTTGTTTACCCAGATGTAGCAGAAAAGACAACAGCTACAACTGTTACTACTACTACAACTGAAACAACTACAGAAGCTACAACTTCTAAGACAGAAACTACTACTAAGAAGACTTCAAGTGGTGGCGGTTCAGGTGCTGTAATCAATAGTGGTGCTAAGGTAACTACTACTGAAGCTACAACAGTTGACGAAACTGCTACAGAAGTAACTACTGGTGAAGCTACAGAAGCTACAACTTCTAATGCTGCATTCGCTGTTAACCCACCTAAGGCTGACGGTGCTGATGTAACATTCAAGGATGTTCCTGCAACTCACTGGGCAAATGATGCAGTTTCTACACTTGCTAAGGCAGGCGTTGTTAATGGTTTAAGTGCTGATACATTCGGTACTGCTACTAACAGCAAGAGAGGCGACTTCGTAGTAATGCTCGTTAGAGCTCTTGGTATTGACTCTACTTCAACAGCTAACTTCAGCGATGTAGATTCTAGCAAGTACTACGCAAAGGCTATTGCTACAGCTAAGGCTTACGGTATTGTAAACGGCTACAATGACAACACATTCAAGCCAGAAAATTACATTACAAGACAGGATATGATGGTTATGGTTGCTAACGCTCTTAATGCTATGGGCGTTGAACTTGATACTGATGTAGCTTGCCTTGATAACTTCAGCGATACAGTAGGTATTGCAAACTATGCAAGAACTTCTGTTGCTGCACTTGTAAATGCTGGTATTGTTAAGGGTTCTGACAACAAGATTGAACCTGTTAAGAACATTACAAGAGCTGAAATGGCTCAGCTTGTTAAGGGCGTTTATGATAAGGCTTTAACTATTGCAGAATAATCTGTTATTACAATTCGTATATCGGATTTGATAAA
>ENA-OOXM01001278-OOXM01001278.1-human-gut-metagenome-genome-assembly--contig:-NODE-1278-length-19405-cov-6.356899_pt1 | contig 19405 bp, 17 predicted proteins | sample MGYA00241589_ERZ501347 | MGnify/ENA primary metagenome ERZ501347 (study PRJEB25962, sample SAMEA2042832) | human gut metagenome | biome: human gut; feature: human-associated habitat; material: faeces...
CATCTCAATGAATACCGAGCGTCCCGGGGGATTTTTTATTAAATCACTTACTTATCTGATTATTTGTAAGCCTCGCCTTTTACAGCTGCGATACCTGGAAGAACCTTACCTTCGATAGCCTCAAGAAGAGCGCCACCACCTGTAGAAACGTAAGATACGCCGTTAGCCAAACCGAATTTGTTAACGCAAGCAACAGAGTCGCCACCACCTACTAAAGAGAAAGCGCCGTTCTTCGTAGCCTCAACGATAGCCTCGCCAACCGTGCGAGATCCGTGCGTAAAGTTCTCGAACTCGAATACACCCGTAGGACCGTTCCAAAGGATCGTCTTAGAGTTCTTGATAACGTCAGCGTAGATAGCCTCGGTCTTCGGACCTATGTCAAGACCTTCCCAACCATCAGGAATCTGATCTACCGGAGCGAAATCAGTCTTAGCGTCGTTGCTGAAATCGTCAGCGATCTTAGCGTCAACAGCCAATACCAAGTTTACGCCTTTTTCTTTCGCTTTCTTGATCAAATCAAGAGCAAGATCCAACTTATCGTCCTCGCAAATAGACTTACCGATCTTACCGCCTTGCGCTTTCGTGAAAGTATAAGTCATACCACCCGTGATGATCAAGTTGTCTACCTTGTTCAACAAGTTCTCGATGATCTCGATCTTAGAGGAAACCTTAGAACCACCCATGATAGCTGTGAACGGACGTTGGATGTCGTTCATAACCTTATCGACAGCCTTCACTTCCTTCTCCATCAAATAACCGAACATCTTGTTGTCCGTATCGAAGTAGTCAGCGATCAAAGCCGTAGAAGCGTGAGCACGGTGAGCGGTACCGAATGCGTCGTTTACATAGCAGTCAGCGTAAGAAGCCAATCTCTTCGTGAACTCTTTCTGGCTTTCTTTAACGGCTTTCTTGGCAGCCTTCTTCTCCTCGTCGGAGGCGTCTTCAGCCAAACCTCTTGGTTTGCCTTCTTCCTCAGCGTAGAAACGAAGGTTCTCAAGCAACAAAGCTTCGCCCGGTTGCAAAGCGGCAGCCTTAGCGCCGGCTTCTTCGCCAATACAGTCGTTTGCAAACTGAACATCTACGCCTAACAACTCAGAAAGGTGCTTCAATATGTGCTTCAAGGAGAACTTATCGGTAGTGCCTTTCGGACGGCCTAGGTGAGAACCGATAATTACGCTACCACCATCCGCTAAGATCTTCTTTAATGTAGGAAGAGCGGCACGCATACGAGTGTCGTCGGTGATGTTGAAGTTTTCGTCCAATGGAACGTTAAAGTCAACTCTTACAAATGCCTTTTTGCCGGCAAAATTGAAATTGTCAATTGTTTGCATAACTATTGTATTTAATGTCTGTATTAAAATGTTCTTTTAATCGCTTGCAAACTTACACAAAATATTTCATTTGGCTGTTTGCGCTTGCTTTAAATTTTATACCAATTTGAAACGTAGCCGTAATCTCCCGTCGGCATAGTCGTAATTCAATAGCTTGAAATGTCCGATCTCGGATGTATTCGCCACGTGCGATCCGATACATGCGCAGGCATCGTAATCGCCTATGCGTACGATACGTAATGTATCGCTGGCATCATCGGGCAATTTACTTAAATCCACGATACCGCCGGCCTTTTCTTTTGGCATGAACTCGATGGTTACGGGTAGGTGCCGGTCGATCACCTCGTTTATCTTCTTCTCGACCTCAGCCATGGCCTCTGGGCTAGGCTCCTCCGCCAATAGATAATCGCATTTAGACTTCTTCCTCTCTATGTGTGCGTTCTTAGACCGGGGGCATCCGAACATCCGCACCATTGTCTGGTTTAAGATATGTTCCGCCGTGTGCATAGGAGGATACTCTTGCTTGTTGTGTTCGTTTAATTGGATTTCTTGTTTCATGTATTTGATGTTTTGATTGTATTTCGTGAAAAATATGCTCAAATGTACGAAATAAATCTTTAGTTTTGTAAAGTCATAGAAAACACCTTAAAGGAACGATATGCCAGCTAAGCGCTTATTTGGAATAATATCTATCATATTTCTCTTTGTTACCTGTATATCATGTAAATCCTCTACAGACTTATCGGAGGAGAAGCGTATACTCGTGATTCAATCTTACGAAAAACATTTTCCCGCCTATGAGAAGATGAAGGAAATCATGTCGAGTGAATTGCGGAAGAAGGGGATACATGCGAGTGTCTATTCTTTTTATTTGGATTGTGAGCAATATTCGGAGAAGCAACAGCGACAGAAATTATTCAAGAAACTGAATGGGTTATCGACATGGAACCCGGATATTATTCTGGTCAATGACGATCAAGCCTTAAACGCTTTGATAAGTAGCAGGCATCCCCTCGCTAAATCGATCCCGGTCGTGTTTATGGGGGTTAGTTATCCCAATATCCCGATCATCCGGAAATATCCGAATATGACGGGCTTTTATGATAAACCGGATTATAAGAGGAATATAGAATTGATACGGCGGCTTGTTGGTAATTGCATCGTCATAAGAGTCTCGGATGATACCTTTCAGGATAATATGATGCTGGCGGACATGAATGCGCAGATTCAGGATATTTGTGCCGTGAACAATATATATTCCTTGGATCGGGTACGTTTATCCGGAAAGAACGGGATTTCGATATCGGATATACCTAAGATAAAGCCGGATACGATGTATATAAGCACACTCAGTACGAAATCGGCGAATGCCCTGATTAAGGGATTCGGCGAGAATTATTATAATAAAGCGTATCTGGCAACCAAGAGGGATTATATGACAATCTCGTTGGGGCGGCTCAGCGCCTTTCCATGTTTCTCCGTGATCAATGAGTTGATCGGAAATCAGAATGGCGTAGTTGGCGGGTATGTCACTGTCTTTAAGGATGAGGTAGAGGGGGCTGTAAACCGGGTCGTCTCTATCTTGAAAGGAACGCCCCCGTCCGATTTTCCGCAAATCGAAGGGAGTAACAAGGCTTATGTTTTTGATTACGGTGTGTTAGAACGTTGGGGCATTGATAGTAGTAAATTGCCGGAAGGAGCTATTATTGCGAATATGCCGTTTGTCGTTCAATATAAATATTATATATGGGCTGCCGGCTTTATTCTGGTGGTGATGTTGCTTCTGCTTTTTAGTTACCAAAGAAAGCGATATATACAGGAGGCTTTACATAAGAAGGATGCGCAGGAGAAGTTAAAAAGGGAGAAGACTTTTCTTTCTTTTGCGTTGGATAGCGGCAACATTTTCGCTTTTCGGTATAGCAAAGGGGTATTCGAGTTTGATAATAGATTCTACCATTATTTAGGTATGCCCTGTGTACCGATGAAAATCGAGGAGTTTCAGGATGCTATACATCCTGAAGAACTGGATAATTTCCTTCGAGACCGGAATCTGCTGGATAGTGGCTTTCTTTCCCGGAAAGTGACGCAACGTCGTTGTAACTTTAATAAGAAGGGGTATGAGTGGTGGGAATTTCGCTATGCCCAAAATAAGAATGAGAAAGATTCGGTTTCCGGTGACGAAGCTGTTGAGGTAAGTGGCTTATGCTTGAATATCCAGCGGATAAAAGATACGGAGAATAGCCTTATAGCCGCCCGCCAGAAAGCGGAGGAATCCGATCGGATGAAATTAGTCTTTCTGGCGAATATGAGCCATGAGATACGTACGCCTCTGAATGCGATCGTAGGCTTCTCCCAATTGCTCAATTCGGATATGCCTTTGGAACCGGAGGAAAAGGCGGAGTTTATAGATCTGATTACCAAAAACAGTGACCTGTTGCTTAAGCTGATCAACGATATCTTGGATCTATCACGCATAGAATCCGGTAGCATGTCTTTCTCTTATGAGAACCTCGATCTGAGTAAACTGATGGGAGATATCTTCCATACGCATCAATTGATGATGCCGGAGGGAGTGGAGTTAAAGATAAGGGTTCCCCATGAACCTCTTATCATCCGTTCGGATCATTTCCGGTTGACGCAGGTTTGTACCAATTTCATTAATAATGCGGTGAAGTTTACTGCTAAGGGATATATCGAGATCGGATACAAACTTAGCGCAGATGGAAAATCGATCCTTATTTCCGTGAAAGATACGGGTAAGGGCATTCCTGATGATAAAAAGGAAAAGGTATTCGAGCGTTTCCAGAAACTAGATGAGTTTGCCCAAGGTACAGGCTTGGGGTTAGCGATCTGCCAGAGTATCGTTCATACGTTTCATGGAAGCATATCGCTTGAATCCGAGGTTGGTGTAGGTAGTAAGTTTACGATCTCGCTACCTTATACCCCGGGGTTGGAGCTGGAGGAAAGAACTTAATTACCTTCGATGAATCGTTTATTGGCCCTCGCTTCTTCCTGCCATTGGGGGATGACGGTTTCTAAAAACTTTTGTTTGGCCTGTTGCTCGGCTTCCATATCGAGGCCGATATATTGCTGGGCTTTCGCTTTCGTGGAGATATCCGGCATCGGAACGTCTTGGGTATAGCCTAGCTGCGCTAAGACCTTCATGATCTGGATGCGGGCTTGGGTAGACTTATCGAGTCCGCTGCCCAAGATACGTGTGACTTCTTGGGGCGCGTGGAAAGCCGCCCCGTGTGAGGCCACGGCGAAGTCCCAACGCCATTGTGCCTGCCGGAGCAGTTTTAATACGTTTTTCATTTGAGATTCCGTAGCGCCTTTGTCCCAAGCGAATTTCGCTTCTATATGGGCTTTTGTCAATTCTTCCTCTACACGCATGCGTATGGCGTAGACTTTGTTTTGCCGTTCATAAACATCCTTGCGTAAGGTCTCCTCACTTTCCCGGTGGCAGGCTTGGCAAGTACGGTCTATCATCGCCAACGGGCTTTTGATATGATGGTTGTTGTACCGGTTCTCATCTTCCCCGATAGCAGGCATATGGCATTCTCTGCAGGAAACGCCTCTTTGCCCGTGAATGCCCATCTGGAATAACTCGAAATCCGGATGTTGCGCCTTTATCAAATGTGCCCGGCTTAATTTATGGGTGAAATCGGTGAAGTTTATGCTATCGTAATAGGCTTCTATATTTTCTACTGTATAACCTTGATCCCAAGGTAAGGCTAGTATACGATCTTCTCCTTGGAAATAATATTCGGCGTGGCATTGGGCGCATACTAGAGATCGCATCTCTTGCTCGGTTGCGTCCTCTATACGTAATCCGTTGCGCTTATAGGCACTTTTCAAGAATGAGCGGGTCACGCGCAATCCCATGCTCTGCGGCTCATGGCAGTCTGCGCATCCGATTGGATTCACGATCTCGTTGCCTAGCTCCGCCCATTTCTTCTTATATAAGGTCTTGGCATTGGTGGTCGTTAATAAGCGGGGTATGTCCGGACTTTTACATGCCCAGCATGCGGCAGGCTGGGGACCACTCGTCGGGGTCATGGGAGCGCCGGTCCGCAGGCTTTTGTATAGATCTTCTATGGAATACATATGCCCTCTGGGACTTAGATAATCTTTGGAGAAAGCGTATCCTGCCCATAATACCATCATTCCGGGATGTTCGGCCAAGATATCAGCTTGTTGGTTCCCATTAAACAAACTGCGGAAAGTCGTGTCCGAGGTTTGTTTCCAACTTTGGTACTCATTGGAATAACGAAGGTCTATAGAGTCGCTGTTTTGTTGATCGATTGGCTGATCATCGGTATTGTCGATGAATTTGATGCTATCTTGTCCGGTAACAGTAGTACGTAAGATCACTAATACGATAATGACGATTAGACTTATGGCTATAGAAGTTTTATAGTGTGCTTTCAAGTGTTTACCTTTTATCTTAAATAAAATATTCTTTGTATTAACTGCGAATATATGAATAATAATGATACGACCGGTAGAAATTGAAAAAATCCTTATTTCATTGCTTCCGAAGACGCTGGATGAAATAAGGATTCTCAAGTGACTCGCATAGGATTCAAACCTATAACCTTCTGATCCGTAGTCAGATGCTCTATTCAGTTGAGCTAAGGAGCCATACCTTATTAAACCTCAATAACCTCACTCCCGAAAGAGTGACTCCTATAGGATTCAAACCTATAACCTTTTGATCCGTAGTCAAATGCTCTATTCAGTTGAGCTAAGGAGCCGTTATTTCTGTTTTGCGAGTGCAAAGGTACAACACTTTTTGAAAGTACCAAAACTTTTCCTCGTTTTTTTGCAAAAAACCTCAAGAAAACAACTATTTTGCCTCTAACAAACTCCTATTCAAGCCAATTTCGATAGAATTTGGCCGCATCACTTTGCCATGAGAACGCTATTTGTCCTTCCTTATTATAGTAATGTAATGGGGCTTTAATCGGCAAGTTTTTACTCAAATCGCGTTTATATTCCTTATCAAGCGTATCGGCAGCATATTCTAAATGGCCCACAATAAAAGTGCGATGACCATCAAGCGTAGCCATTACCCCTACTCCACTCTCATTGCTTGCCGCGATAAGTTGCAGTCCTTTATCATGTGCTTGCTCTACGTCTATCTGACTCACAGCGGTGTGACGCGAATTGGGCATTTTAAAAGAAGGAGTAAGCCCACGCATTAAGAACGAATCAGGACAAAGCACACGTTGATCAAATATGCCAAACATCTTATCCGCCAACGCATACTTGTTTATGCCATAATGTTCATATAATCCAGCTTGCGCAGCCCAACATATATATAAGGTACGCTCTACGTGTTCGTCGGCCCAATGCATAATCTGCTGCAACTGCGGCCAATAGCGAACTTCCTCAAATGGCATCTGTTCCAAGGGAGCACCCGTGATAATCAAGCGATCAAACTGATAAGGAACAAAATGTTCGAAGTCAAGATACAACTGCTCCATGTGTTCCATAGGCGTTGTCTTATAAGTTTGTCCCTTAATCTTCATGGGCAATATCTGTACCCTTCGATTTGTACAAAGGCTTAAAACTCGCGCGATGTCTAATTCCGTATCAACCTTTACAGGCATCAAATTTAAAAAGAGCACGCAAGCACTCTCCTACCCCTTGCCAATCGCACAAGGAATAAGTAGACGTTTGTAGCACATCAACGCAAGGCATACCTTGTGGTAAAAAAACATGGGCATTCATTCTCACAAACCTTTCTTTATATCATTAGTCCATTCTATCGCGATAGTCCTCGTACAAATAACTACGCAAAGTCTCTATGCTTCCGTCAAGGCGTTGTAGCTTTAAGGCTGGGTGATGTATACCATTAAACATATTCGTCTTCACGGTCGTATAGTGTATCATGTCTTCAAACACTATCTCATCGCCTACCTTTAATGGAGCAGCGAAACGCCAGCAACCCATATAGTCGCCACTCAAACAACTATTTCCTCCCAGGCGATAAACACAATCGTCCTTTTCAACACCCAGTTCACGTGCATTCTCTATCGTTTCAGCGCCACGTACTGCAGGGTGATAAGGCATCTCTAAGCAGTCGGGCATGTGACACGTAAAGCTAACATTCAATATTGCCGTCTTGATACCATTATTTTCTACTACGTCAACCACCTGCGAAACGAGTGGTCCCGTTTGCCATGCAAAGGCTGACCCTGGCTCCAATACTAATTGCAAATTCGGGTGTACAGCCTTAAACTCTTTTAATATGTCGATAAGTAGCAACACGTTGTACCCCTTGCGCGTTACCAAATGGCCTCCGCCTAAGTTCAACCACTTCACCTGGTCAAGCCAAGGCCCAAACTTTCGTTCTATCCACCCCAACGTATGTTGTAATGCTTCAGCCGAACTTTCGCAATGACAATGGCAATGAAAACCTTCTATCCCTTGAGGAAGTTGCTCGGGCAGTTGCGAGGCTAACACACCGAAACGCGACCCAGGAGCACAAGGATCGTACAATTCTGTTTCAATCTCACTATGCTCAGGATTAATGCGCAAGCCCATACTGGGAGCAGCATCACCATAAGCTACTACTCTATCCTTAAAACGTTCAAACTGCGACAAAGAATTAAACGTCACATGACTGGAACATTTCAATATCGTATCAAACGTATCGTCTTCATACGCAGGTGAATAGGTATGCGCCTTTGAGCCAAACTCTTCAAAAGCCAAACGCGCTTCGTAAGGCGACGAAGCAGTCGTATGACTAATGTATTCTCTAAAAATAGGGAAAGTACGCCACAATGCATAAGCCTTAAAAGCAAGTATAAATTCCACACCAGCCTCGTCAGCTATACTTTTAATCAGTGTTAAGTTCTTACGAAGTTTAGCTTCTTCAAGCAAATAATAGGGTTGCAAAATGTTCTACGTTTTAGAAAGGAAGAAAATAAATGAAATAAGAAAAGAGGTTGTAGGCGAACGTCCTATCACATGACAGAGCTTTCCGACCTACGACCTCTTATTTTCAATAACGAACTTATGGTACTAAATTACATTACACCACGTTCGCGTAACTTCTGTTGCCAGTTCCAAGCTGAAGTCAAAGCCTCTTCAAGGGTATGAACAGCCTTCCAACCGAGCACCTTGTTAGCCTTGTCTACATTACCCCAAACCTTCTCAATATCGCCTTCACGACGAGGAGCGATCTCGTAGTTCAACTTAACACCAGTGCACTTTTCAAAGGTTTTAATCAATTCAAGTACGCTTACGCCATGACCTGTACCTACGTTGTAGATTTCAACGGGGTCAGTATTCTTATCCTCTACGATACGTGCCATAGCTGCAACGTGAGCCTTTGCAAGGTCGAGTACGTAGATGTAGTCACGAATGCAAGAGCCATCAGGAGTATCGTAATCGTCACCGAACACCTTCAAGCAAGGACGAATGCCCATAGCTGTCTGTGTAAGGTAAGGAATCAAGTTGGCGGGTACACCATTAGGCATTTCACCGATGATACCTGTTGGGTGTGAACCAATCGGGTTAAAGTAGCGCAAGATGATAGCGCTAATCTTAGCACCACTGTGTACGTAGTCCTGAATAATCTCTTCGTTGATTTGCTTCGTATTACCATAAGGACTTTCAGCCTTCTTGATAGGAGCTTGCTCTGTAACGGGCAGGTTCTCAGGATCGGGCTGACCATAAACGGTGCAAGAAGAAGAGAAGATAATACCCTTCACGTCGTACTTAGGCATCAACTTAAGCAAGTTGATCAAAGAGAGCAAGTTGTTTTCATAATACTTCAAAGGCAACTGCACACTTTCACCTACAGCCTTTGACGCAGCGAAGTGAATAATACCAGTAATCTCGGGATATTTTTTGAAGACACCTTCCAATGCAGGCAGGTCGCAGCAATCTACTTGTTCGAAAGCGGGACGAATGCCAGTAATCTTTTCGATACCATCTACAACGTCAGCCTTTGAATTTGACAGATTATCAATGATTACTACATTGTAGCCTGCGTTTTGCAGTTCTACCGTGGTATGTGAGCCAATAAAGCCTGTACCACCAGTAACAAGAATGGTCTTTTTCATGACACTTGTTTTAATTTATTTTGTGATGAGTAGTTTGTACTGCAAAAGTATATTATTTTTATGGAGTAAAAAAGAAAAGTAAAAGAAAACTTGACTTAACATTTCCCCTCATTAATCTATCGCGCTTTACTTCTTTACTTGCACAGCCATTACAAGCGCTTCAAACGAAGGGATTATAATAACTCCACGCGAATAAGTCAACACTTGCCGCTTCGCCAATTCCGACAACATTTGCGACACACGCAAGCGTGTTGCACCCAACTCATGAGCCAACACTTCCATTAGGACATACAACCTTTTACTTCCCGTTGGACGCAGTACGCGACGCTGCATAAAGAACAGGAAGCGCTCATCAAGTCGTTCATATCGTTGTTGCCACTGAAGACTCGACAGACGTTGTGCATACGTACTCAACGCATTGTAATAATTTATCTGAAACGCTGGATAACGCATCAATAATTGGCGCACGCTCTGTTTACTTATACGCACTACTTGCGCTTCTTCGCACGCTCTAACCGAGCGCGTATAGCGATTGTGCAGTCCAAACAGACTTTCGAGTTGAATCACCCACGGAGCACGTATCCTTTCGACCAAGCGATAAGTATGTTCTGGACTTTCGACCTCCACCTCCACCTCGCCCCCTAATAAGATACAAAGCGACTTACCATCTTCGTCTTGCCGCACAATCGTTTCGCGCTGCTTATAGGTCTGGAAGTCAAGCGGCACTTTCTCTACGATGTCCAAGAAGTCCAAACGGCTAAAGCCTTGAAACAGCGAAACAAGTAATAAGCGGTTTGAGAAAAGCGACGTACTCATCTTTCTTTAAAGTTCAAGCGTTTTCAAGTGGCCTTGCTCATCGGCATAAATCAAATAAGCATGCAGTTCTTTATGTGCTGACAATACCTTTTTTGCCCCATCCAATCCCAATACCATGAAAGCCGTAGCATAAGCATCGGCCGTAGCGCAATCAGGAGCCAACACGGTGGCTGACAGCAGAGAATGTTGCACGGGCCGTCCAGTACGAGGGTCAATCGTATGTGCGTACTTACGTCCGCCGCGCTCGTAATAATTGCGATAATTGCCACTTGTAGCCAGAGCCGAATTTTCAAGACTCAAGACGGTCTGCAGTTCACCACTTCCACTCTCATTCGCGTTATCAACAGGTTTACTAATTCCTATTTGCCAGCTCTTGTGCGTTTCGGGGTTACGTCCTTTGGTCACTACTTCGCCCCCAATCTCGACCATGTAATTACGCACACCATGATCGCGCAACACTTTGGCAACGCGGTCTACACCATATCCTTTGGCTATTGCGCCACAGTCTATCATTACCTCCGCGTTGTCTTTCTTTAAGAGGCTATCAGTTGTCAACGTTATATGATGAAAACCTACAATCCTTCGCAAAGAATCCACTTGAGTATCAGTCGGGAACGTCCCCTTCTTAAAACCAAAGCCCCAAGCATTTACGAGAGGCATTACCGTTACGTCAAAGGCTCCCTCTGTAGCCTCACTCACCTTACGTGCCTTTTGTAACACATCATACATCATGAAGTCTACACGCTGCGTTTCCCCAGCATTAATCTTCGAAATTGTACTTAAAGGATTAAACACCGAAAGGCTGGCATCGACACGTTTCAGTTCTGCCAATATCACACTATCAAGTGCTTCACTGGCTTCGTACTTAATATGGTAAGTCGTGCCAAAGATAGGACCTTCAGCTGTTCGTAGCGTAGCTGTACCTCTGAACTGCACAATCCATACTGTTGCGATTATCAAAAGAGCGAGAAACACTCCGCCTATAATTCTTTTCTTCATATACCTTTCCTTTACAAGCAGACGAGTTAACAGGCAAACTATAAGTAGGTGTTAAAAATTAGTTTATATTAATCATGTTCCGAATTAGTCGATATGCCTTGGCGCATTCTTTCGCCCAGAAACATAGGTTTCATCGGTCACGTAGCCCGCTACGCTCCCTCTTCAACCTATGTTTCTGAACGAAATACTGCACCAATTCATATCAACTAATTTTGAACACCTACTTATCAAGCATTAGATTTTACGAAGCGCAATTCTCTGTTTACCTATTAACTCGTCACCGAATTTAAATATCAATAATTACATTAAACGTTCCGCCCAAAGCATGCGTATCATTTTTGCCATATCCAGGCACATACCACGCATTATCAACGGCCGTTCGTCGATTGTAGATTCGCATACGATAGCGCACGCTCCAACCTAAATGGAGTACACTCCACACACGTGCCTCAAGTCCCAATACGACTTCTGCCCAATGGTTAGTACCCCGAATGCCTTTATACACAAACGGCATTGAAGTGCCATAAACAGGGTCGACGCGATCAGGCCCATCGACGTCATACTTATAAGTAGTAAAGGCATAACGCACACCGACCATGATGCGCCCTTGCGCACGCGCGTTCTTGGCTACGTTGTAGTCAAGCCCCACACGATAATAGGGTGAATGCACCTTATAATGTAAGTCGGTAGACTCATTGGTATGATTGCTCACACCCATACCAACCTCAACTACGGGAAAATATCGACCGCGCATATTGAGCCTTGCCGCAGCCTCATACTGTCCATAAGGAGTACAAGCTGCCATTATCATACCACACACGTCTGTGCTCACACTTACCCCTGCTATAAGTGGCAAGCGCTTTTGAGCAGCCAACGCTGCAGCGGCTTCCTCTGCCGAGGCATATTGCACGCCTCGTATAGGGGCGTCCTTTGAAGTTACAGGTGTCGTTACCGTATCTTCACTTGCCACCCCACCCCGCTTTTGAGCCTGACAAGGCACAAACACCAGTTGACTACTTGCGAGTAGTAGAACGAAGGAAGATACGAACGTTTTCAACATCATCATAATTTACTATGCTGCGCACCAACGACACGCTATCTACCGTTAGTGGCATTTCTGATAAGGGGTGCGATGTGGCACGCACAGCTGTTATCGTTTGAAATACGGAACAAGGACAGTCTAATGACTCAAAGTGAGGTTGCGGCTTATGCGTAATAAATAAGGTGTCTTGTGCCGCCAACCCTTCAGAATTAGAGAAGTGGAGCAACAACGTATCACGCTCACCGCCCTCCTTTAAAGGCAAGAGGAAGCTACTTATATTGGTAGCACTATTCAGCAACAACGTGTCACGCCCCGCAGGAGTCACGCTCAATTGATCCGTCAGCGTTAGCGCACTGCGCGTTTCGTATGAATAGATGCCCACTTGCATGCGCACGACATTGTCAAGTGGACAGTCTATATTCGAACAGGCTGTGAAGCATACGGCCGCTGCAAACAGACTTATAACAACACTTACGAGTTTATGCATCGCGTCAACCTGCCCTTTAAATTTCTTTTTCAATCTGGTAGTCATTACGTCCTGCTGCGTTGCGGCTTACCAATTCGCCTAAGAAACCTGCTACAAACAGTTGTGTGCCAAGTATCATCATGGTCAAGGCGATGTAGAAGTAAGGATTGTCTGTTACTAAAGGTGCTGGCGAACCTGTATAAAGGTGAACCAACTTAACGGCTCCTACTACCACACAAGCCACAAAGCCTAAGAAGAACATGATTGAACCCAAGAAGCCAAACACGTGCATAGGCTTTAGGCCAAAGCTATTTAAGAACCACAGTGAAAGCAAGTCAAGATAGCCATTAACGAAACGGTTTAGTCCGCCAAATTTCGTTTTACCAAACTTTCGTGCTTGGTGATGTACGACCTTCTCGCCAATCTTGTCAAAACCTGCATTCTTAGCTAAATAAGGTATATAACGGTGCATCTCGCCATACACCTCTATATTTTTCACCACTTCATTGCGATAGGCTTTCAAGCCACAATTGAAGTCGTGTAAGTTGTGTATACCACTCACCTTACGCGCTGTAGCATTGAAGAGTTTGGTAGGAATCGTTTTCGACAGAGGGTCATAACGCTTCTGCTTATAACCCGACACGAGGTCGAATCCGTCCTCCGTAATCATGCGATAGAGTCCAGGTATCTCGTCTGGCGAGTCCTGCAAGTCAGCGTCCATGGTTATAACGACGCGTCCCTTTGCTGCACGAAATCCGCAGAACAAGGCAGGACTCTTACCGTAGTTGCGACGAAACTTAATGCCGTGCACATGAGGATCGTCCGTTGCAAACGACTCTATCACTTGCCACGAACTATCCGTACTGCCATCGTTTACAAAAATGATTTCAAAAGAGAAGCCATTGGCTTGCATTACGCGCTTTATCCACGCATAGAGTTCGGGTAAGCTCTCTGCCTCATTAAACAAAGGCACTACGACCGAAATGTCATATTTATAATCCATACTATATATGTATTCTTTTCTCTTTTATTTTCTTCCTCTTCTTTTATCCACGACGCGCCACAAGGCCTATGATAGCTGCTATTACAGGGCCGAATATCATGGAACAATAGATTGACAAAGCTGAATAGGTAGAAGCACCTAAACTTTGCAAGGCATTCACCAATCCTTGCACACCATGTCCACCCGATAGTTCACTCAACTGCGCGTCCATTCCCGACTGCAACAGATACTGCTGCATTTCGGGTGTATCAATCGAACGGCCATAAGCAGCAAATATGGCACCATGGTCAAAATATTGCAGATAAACGAACACTACCACTGCTACTAATATCGAGGCATAAAAGCCCGTAAACAGTGCGTGCAAGAAGCCACGCAAGAAGGCAAATTCCTCACCCATTTCCGTCACGTCGTTTCTGAAACGGAGTGTTAAATAGGTAGCAAACACAGGAGTACCCAACAGCATAATGCTAAACAGTGTTGACAATCCTGGCAACGAGAATGACCACTTAAAGGCCACTAACGAAACGATACCAAACACTCCCAACGTTATGCCGTCACGCATCGCATAACTATTTATCTGTTTTACAACTTCGTTATTTTGCATAAATTATGCTTATATACTATTATTAATAGTATGCAAAGATAGTGCAAGGCGAGCGCAATGCAAAATGAAAGTCGAAAAAACTGCAATTTGTCGAGGAGTTGCGCACGAACGCAAGCTAACCTGGGGGCGACGCGTCCCCGCGTCGGCATTTGTTAGTCAAGGCTCGATGCCTTGACTAACAAATACATGAATATCAATACTTCAAGTATTGCCAATTTGGGGCATCGAACCCCAAGTTGGCAATGCCGACGCGGGGACGCGTCGCCCCCAGGTGAGGCCCCCCCCCAATTAGGCAGTTACCTACACAATTCGTTACAGAACCATAAAAGAATATGTCTATAATACCATAAATTACAAAGAGTTTGTATCTTCGCTTGTCATTCCGAAAACCATTATGATAGAAACGAGACAAGGCGTAACCCAACATCGAGGCTATGTGAGATGGAGCTTTGGACAACTTCTCATAGCTTTCTTACTACTTTCAGTTACACTGGGAGTTGCCATTGGGTGTGTCATAAAGTCTACTCACACCCTTCGCAACGTAACGCTGACCGAGCAACAGATACATCGGCAGCGGCGTGCAACTAATAAGTTGCTAACCGAACTCCTCAATGCCAGCAATCAAGCTGAAATGGCCACCCTACAATACGCTGACAATGAAGAGACAGAACGATACCTCACAGCAGCAAAAGCTGTTGACAAAGCCGTTCGACAACTTAGCGCCGAAGTGACCGACTCGACGCAACGCTGCCGAATAGACTCATTGCAAGTTCTCGTCTGGCTCAGACGTGACGGCACTATCAACCTTATCAATACACTCCGAAAAGAAAACAAACGGGGGGATAACTTACAAAAGCAAATTGACCGACTACACAACGAGCAACGCCTCCTAAAAGTGAACGTTGATATGCCCGTTCTTGAACAAGGTGAGAGAGTGGTCATCGAACGCCGCAAGCGAGGCTTCTTTCGTCGCCTCGGCGATGCTTTCAAGCGTGCTAAGGATGATACCATAAGTACCCACATCACTCAACACGAAAGAGTGGTTGATACCACGCACGCAATGGTCAACATTGCCGATACGATGGCGAACCTATTAGCCAATGTACACCACCACTTGCAACGCGACGATCAGTTGCAGTCAAGGCGCGTGTATCGCAAGTCTGACGAACTTCGCACGGCTTCAACCTTGCTATCAGCCCGCATGACAAACCTCATTGACAACTTTACCCTTGAGCAACAACGTATCATCAGTGACGTCGTAAGCAATGAGCGTCGTGAGCGAAGTAGTGCCGCCCTTGTACTAAGCTCGATGGCACTACTTTCTGTCATCATTTCGGCCTCTCTCTTAATATGGCTGTATCGTAATATCAAACGAGCCAATCACTATCGCACAGCGTTAGAAGAAGAAAAGCTACATACGGAGCAACTTATGGAGCGTCGTGAGCAGCTTTTGCTCACCATATCGCACGACATAAAGGCACCTATCAATAGCATCATTGGCTACCTAAGACTACTACCACAAGACGAAGTGCAAAATCGCCATGAACTTAAAGCCATCGAGGCTTCTTCCCAACACTTACTTCAGCTGGTCATGAGCCTCTTAGACTATCATAAGTTGGAGGTGGGAGGCATTACTTTACACAAGGAAGCGACCAACATTCTTCAGCTCTTACACACCGCTTTTGATGCTTTTCGTCCCATTGCCCAAAATAAACGACTTGAGTTGACATTTACCAATGACTTGCCATGCGATCTGTCAATTCGTACTGATGCCTTTCGCCTACGTCAAGTCGTTGACAACTTATTGAGCAATGCCATTAAATATACCGCAGAGGGACAGGTGACGTTAGCTATATGGCGGAAAGGCGAAACGCAAGGTGAACTATACATCTCTATTCAAGACACCGGCTGCGGACTTTCGCCCCATGATATTGATCGCATATTCCTACCATTTACACGTGTTAAGGGTAGCGAAGGACAAGAGGGTACAGGGTTGGGGCTGAGCATTACACGACAGCTTGTCCACCTGTTAGGCGGAACGTTGCACGTTACCAGTCAGCTGAACCAAGGGAGCAACTTCACACTATGTCTTCCATGCGTCTTTGCGAAACAAGAACGACAAGAAGAAGGTAACGAGCCGTCACTCACGCACCACTCCAACATGAGCGTAGCCATAATTGACGACGACACCTTACAACTGCAGCTCACCGAGGCGATGCTTCACAACGTATTGCCTCAAGCGACTGACGTCGTTAGTTTTACGCAGCCTGATGCACTATTTAAATGGTTGGACGAAGGGCATCGCCCCACGTTCTTACTGACCGACATTGAGATGCCTTCCCTCACAGGTTATGAACTGCTTCATCTACTGCGACAGCATGAAGATACAAGCCACGTGCCTGTCGTGGCGATGACCTCACATCTGTTAGTCCCTATAAGCGACTTTAAGCAACACGGCTTTACTGATGTCCTATTCAAACCTTTTACTCAAAACGACTTAATACGTTTATTTCAGCAAGAGACCAAGAGCGATCCACCCACTCCTTCTGGCTTAGACGCTACGTCTATCGTTCCCTCATCTCAGCTATCGCCACTCTTAGCATTTGCTGAGGGAGACGAACGGGCTGAAGAAGCTATTTTACAACAATTTAAGAAAGACTGCGAGCAGCACCGCACCCAACTACAAGCGGCAATTAGCCAGCACGATCGCACCACGCTCTGTAAAGTAGCACATAAAATGTTGCCCACCTTTACGCTCATCAGTTCACACATAGTGTCAACACTGCAACGGCTTGATGCACAACGTGACGACCAACATTGGAAAGAAGAAGACGGGCAACAAGCAGAAAGTATAATCAACGAAATAACCCATATATTGCAAGACAAATGTCTATCCCAATATTAATTGTTGAAGACGACCTCACATTTAGCACCATGCTTAGCACATGGTTGCGCAAAAAAGATTTTGAGGTTAACGCCGTTTCAAGCGTATCAGCTGCCGTTAAGGCACTTACGCAGACTGATAAGGAGACACCACAATTAGTCTTATCCGACCTACGACTGCCCGATCACGATGGGCTTTACCTCTTGGCGTGGATGCGCAAGCAAGGGTTCGCTCAGCCCTTCATCGTTATGACAAGCTATGCTGAAGTGCAAAACGCTGTTGAAGCCATGAAGCTGGGGGCTACTGACTACATTAGCAAACCCATACAACCCGACCTCTTGCTGCAAAAGATGAAAGAGGCATTACACTCAGCCTCTCTTTCCTCCCTTCCAACTACTACCATTCAATCAAAGGTGGAAAATATCACTGCTACAACTTCTGCCTCTTCTACGTCTGCAACTTCTCACCCTGGCATTGAGGGACACTCCCCCGTTGCCCAAGACCTTTATCGATTGGTAGCACTCGTTGCGCCAACACCTTTATCTGTCTTGATTAATGGAGCAAGCGGAACGGGTAAGGAATATGTGGCACACCGCATTCACGAGCTAAGCAAACGTGTCAATGGACCCTTTGTGGCCATTGACTGTGGAGCATTGACGAAGGAGTTGGCAGCCTCTGAACTATTCGGCCATATCAAGGGAGCCTTTACGGGAGCTTTAAATAATAAAGTGGGAGCTTTCGAACAAGCACAAGGCGGAACGCTCTTTCTTGACGAAGTGGGCAACTTGAGCTATGACGTGCAGGTGCAACTCCTGCGAGCCTTGCAAGAACGGCGTATTCGCCCCGTGGGCAGTGCAGAGGAGCGAAGTATTGACATTCGCCTCGTCTGTGCGACAAATGAGAATATGACTGAAGCCATTACGCAAGGACGATTTCGTGAGGACCTCTTTCACCGCATCAATGAGTTTACACTTCACATGCCTCTATTGCGCGAACGAGGGAGAGATATTATTGAGTTTGCCCACTATTTTCTACAACAAGCTAACCATGAGTTAGGTCGCCACATTACCCACCTCAGTCCCGATGCTGAGCAGGCCTTATTACAATACGCATGGCCAGGCAACTTGCGCGAAATGCGCAACATCATCACGCGTGCAGCACTACTAACAGAAGAGGGCAACACGCTTACTTCCACACAGCTGCTTCTGCCTAATCCCCCAAGTTCTATCGCTATTCACAACTCTCTTTCGCTCAAAGTATCGCAATCGGACGAACTATCGCGCATTCAAGAAGCACTACAAATTACAGGGGGCAACAAAAGTCGCGCAGCTAAATTACTTGGCATCGATCGCAAAACGCTCTACAATAAATTGGCACAATTAGAGGATAAGGAATAAATTCCACACGTTAAAGTGTGGAATTATTCCACATACGCCACACTATTTTCCACACTTTCCACATATCCCCATTTTTGGCCGTAAAATCATAAGTCCTTTATTTTCAATGACTTAGGAATTAATTCTACTTTTTGGCACGCCCATTGCGCTTTATAAGGCAGAAACGAACATTACAAAACACAAAAACAAAAAATAAGATTATGAAAAAGTTCACTATTTCTGCCATCATGGCAATGGGAGTTGTTGTATTAAGTAGCGCAGCCTTTGCAGGAACTACTTCAGTCAACTATCGCGGTATCGCAAGTGGCTCAGCCCTTGCTGCTGACACTGTCGTACCGAACGACACGGTCGTACCTGAACAGAAGGACACCGTCAAGACTGAGACTGACCCCGTACAGTTTGCCCTCAACGACACGGTTGTACCCGAACAGAAGGACACCGTCAAGAGCGAACCCGTCAAGACTGACCCCGTACAGTTTGCCCTCAACGATACGGTCGTACCCGAACAGAAGGACACTGTTGTTCCTGAGAAGTAATCTGAAGGTGAAGGCCAAAATCTGGTCGACACATTGACTCCCGCAAAGAGTTTATAAGATAAGTTGTCCACACGATAAAGTATATTTATCGAACAGATAGGAACACATTAAGGCGCGCTTCGCGCTTTGGCTTTTGAACATTAATGAAAAAGATTAATGGTCGATTAATGAGACATTAATGTTCAAAAACCAAAGCGCGAAGCGCGCCTTAACGTTCCTTCGCTCGCCAAGTTAGGCTGCGGCACGGAA
>ENA-OOXM01001288-OOXM01001288.1-human-gut-metagenome-genome-assembly--contig:-NODE-1288-length-19340-cov-2.078299_pt1 | contig 19340 bp, 17 predicted proteins | sample MGYA00241589_ERZ501347 | MGnify/ENA primary metagenome ERZ501347 (study PRJEB25962, sample SAMEA2042832) | human gut metagenome | biome: human gut; feature: human-associated habitat; material: faeces...
AGCCTAAATGATTTTGGAGAGTTCTAAGCAACTCTCCTTTTTAAGTTGTATGTTATTTTGTGAAAAAGTGGATGATTTGTTTATCAATCAAATCAAGCGATTTACTAGATATTTTTACATTCCTTCTAACAATATCTTTAAAAATTCTTTGTTTACTAATTGTTGTTATTTGATTAATCAGAGCAATACTATCCTTCTTCATTTTTGAAATTTCGTTTTCCATTTTTTTAATATATACTTGCTCTTTTTCTATTATGCTTTTAATATTAATAGGAATGTCATCTATTTTTTCTAATTCATCGAGTATTTGTTGCAACTTGTTCTTTTCTTTTTCAATTTTTTCTTGAAAAACATTATAAAGTTCTTGTCCTAGATTCACAGAAGATGAATCATATTTTTTACCATCTTTTCTTGATGTTAAAGGAATAACATTTAAAGTACCGTTTCTTGAATTATCATATTTATTAAGAACAATACAATAATGCAATCCACCTAATTCATTTCCAATATTAAATCCTAAATTTACTTTAATAACATCTCCACGAGAGTAGATACCAGATTTTGCAATATCAAATATTCTTTCTTCATCATGGTATTCAGCAAAGTCGTTAATCCAATAAGCTAATAAATCGCTTTTCTTATACTCACTTAATTCTATATGTTTTAAGAAAGTTACGTCTAATCTGTTTAAAGAATTATCTTTATGTAATATTGCTTTATTTTTTAAATCGATTTCATTTCTATTCATAGTATCACACTCCATAATATTTACATTACATATTATAACAAACATTTGTTTACAAAGCAATAGATATTGAAAAATTATCAGGGCAATTTCATATATGGATTGTAAAATTAAATAAAAAATGGTACAATGGGCATGTAAATTTTTTAATCCTGTTTTGCAGGTGGATATAGATGTAACTCCAATAAAAATAATTTTTTTCAGGAGGTAATTGGCATGAAAAAAGAAAAAATTAAGCGGGTTTTCAAAGAAAATATGCAAAATTTTGCAGTTCTTATTTGGTTTGTTTTAGTAGCTATGTGCTTTTATCACGAATTTTCTGTAAATACGAGGATAACGATTTTTGCTATTACTGTTATATATACCGTAGTAGGAAATGCAATAGTTAACAAAGTAGATAATAAGCGCCGGGAAGAAGAGAAACAGGTGAGAGAAAAAAGACTGTTGGAATTAGAAAAACAGTATAAATATTATATAGACCTGGTTAATGCTCAAAAGCGAGAAACATTTAAAAAAATTGACAAAGAATTGTTAAATATATTTGATATTAATATAAGACCTGAATATTTAATTTCCTTTGATGATTATATAGACTGGGTAAGTAAAAACAGAATTTCCGGAAAACCAGACAGTTTCATTATAGCTAGTTGCCTGATGTATAGTCTAATAGATCATCCGATAATTACTATAAAAAAGACCGAAGTGAAAAATAAGATGTTAGAAGATTTCAAGTTTAATATTATTCTTGATATAGCAATTGGGTGTGTTTTTCAAATTATTTCTGAGCCTATTACGTATTATGAAGACAACTTAACATGGGTGGAAGAAAAACATCCAAAAGTGAATATTGTTGTTCCTAGTGGGATTATGAAAGATGGTACTTTATATCAAAGAATAATTGCTACTATTTATCGTGATGAATTGGAGAAAAAAAGAACTTCCATTATGCAATTTTCAAATTTACTATACCTTATTTACTTAAATTGCCAATAAAAAAGGAGAGGCTAGATACTTGGTAAAAAGTGTCTAGCTTCTCCTTTTTCTTAGCAGAAAACTTTGTGTTACTCTTCGGATTCCTCAAATTCAGAGTCGTTGATGCGGATGTTGGTCTCAAATGGAATATTAGCACCATTACTGCAACATGGACCAAAAATGTTCATGACTTCCCACAATTGCATTTTGCAGAAGCCGTCTGCATCTGTCTCAGGAGGTGTGAATTTTCCTACTGACGGACACTGCTTGTAAATTTCGTTGTGACGTTCTTTCAGCTTTCGCAGGCCGAGCTTTGTGAGTTTAATCCAAACGTAAGAGTTAACATTAAATGTTTTCATATTTAGGTCCTCCTTTTTATTGTTCGGAGGACAGTGCCCCCGAAATGTAAATATTTCAAAGGCACAATATAAATATAATGTGCTATAATTAATTATAGCATAATTTACATAAAAGTCAATTCACATGAAATATATAGGATATAAACCATGTCAATAGTTTTTGATTAGTTCACCCTAAAAATAATATTTTAACTTGTGACTTGTTCACCCTTGAAAAAGTCACAAGTTATGTTGTATAATAAAAATATAAAAGTTCTCAAGCCGATAATCTTTCGTTTTTTAAACAATTGTAATAAACAAATTGTTGTATAATTGTTTCTACAGATTCGTTTGATTTGAGGCTTTTTTTATCTATTTGAGTAATAGGAATAACTTTATACCATTTATTATCAAAACGCACTTTTAATCCTATTCTCTTGCTTATACATAGTTCTACTTTCTTTTTATGCAATATTTCTTTTGTATCTATTACGAATGTTATTCCTTTATGACTAATGCAATTGCTAACATCAACACTTCTAGTATATTTTACCGATAATAAATAATCTAGATTAATATATGGCGGCAACTCCATAAATGATGACTTTTCTTCTCTTGGAGCAATTCCAAACTTCCTATTGTATTTTGAAATGTAACTTTTTAAAAATTCATTTGCTCCTTCAATGTCTGAAATATTATGACGTCTAAATTCTGTTCTAAGCCTGTCGTGTAATGTGTTCCAAAGTCTTTCTATTCTTCCTTTTGCCTGTGATGATCCAGCATGAATTAAGTCTACGCCCAATTCCTGCATCATCCTTCCATATTGAGTGGTTGGTTTTGTAATTCCTGCAAGTTGCTCTTCAATGCTAAGATGATTATCTTTTGGAAAGAATATACTCGAACCATCTGCATAAAGAGCAAGTGGAACTCCAAAGTTTTTTATTGTTTGTCTTGTAACTTCTAGATAGCCATGCATACATTCGTTTTCGCACATATATAGCCCTGTAATCTGATGAGTTGCATCATCGATGAAACCATGCAAACAATACTCTTTATTGTCATTATAAAAAAATCTATGAGGAGTACCGTCAACTTGTAATAATTCACCAGATGAAGCGCGTTCTTGACGTCTGTTGTGAGCCTTAGCTTTTTTATGTTTTCTAGGACTTTTTGCACCTTTTGATTTTAAAAATTTGTATAAAGGAGTATAACTAATCCTAATGTGATAATCTTCTTCCAAAATCTCTTGAAAATGGATAAAGTTACATTCTTCTAATTCTGGCATGTTCCAAATTTCCCGGATTTTACTTTTGATTTCTGCACTTATAGTGTGTGTTGTTTGTTTACCACAATTTTCATGCATCATGGATGAAGCGCCTATTTTTTTATACCTCGCTTTCAATTTTTTTACATAGCGCTCTGAAAACCCAAATTTAATTGCTGCAACTTTAATTGTCATTGTTCCATTAACACAAGATTCAATTATTGCTTTTTTTAATTCTTCTTTATTATTCATAAAAGTTCTCATACCTCCATTATATCATAGGGTGCACTTTTCATAAAATAATTTTATAGGGTGATCTTATCACAAGTTATTCATAGATTTTTATGTAAAGAATTGAATATTAGCTTAATATATGCTATATTATATAGTAATGATGTTTTGCATCATACCGTATAAGTTAAGGCATGGTAGTGGCTTTAATAAATTCTAAAATGATAATTTTGGAGGAATGTTTATATGATAAATATAAATTTTTTGTTTCCGTGGGAAAAAAGGCGGATTAAAGATGAAGTTGCCAAAAAGATAATGGATAAATATAATAAAAAAGTTGTAAAATATGAATTTCACCATGTGGGTGAAGAAAAAGTTTTTTTGTATGTTTATCTTGAGGATGGTAAAATTTTATTCATAACTGCGGAATACTTTGATATTGCGGGAAGTATGACTTTCTGCGAAGATATGTCATTTTAACAGAGAGCTTTCCATTACTACCATGGAAAGCTTTTTAGTATGTGATTATATTAGAAAATGTCATAAAATACGCTAAAACTGCCCATTGAAATTTCCTTAAATTTAATGTATAATAGAAAGGTATGAATACGTTAAATGAAAGGATTTTTTTATGGGATTTTTTGATAAATTAAAAAATGGATTAAATAAAACAAAAACATCTTTTGACGAGAAGATGAATGATATATTTAGTAACTTTAGAAAAGTTGATGAAGATTTACTTGAAGAATTAGAAGAAGCATTAATTATGTCTGATGTTGGAGCTAATACTTCTGCTACAATTATAAATAATTTAAGAGAAAGAGTTAAGAAAGAAAATATTAAAGACGAGCAAGGTGTTAGAGAGGCTCTAAGAAAAGAAATTCAAGAGATTTTTGATGCTACAGATAACACTCTAAAGTTAGAAACTAAGCCGGCCGTAATATTAGTAGTTGGAGTAAACGGAGTTGGAAAGACAACTTCTATTGGAAAAATTGCCAACAGATTAAAGAAAGATGGTAAAAAAGTTGTTGTCGCAGCAGCAGATACATTTAGAGCAGCAGCTGTTGAACAGTTAGAAATCTGGGCAAATAGAGTTGGATGCGATATAGTAAAAAGAGAAGAGGGAGTTGACCCTGCATCAGTTGTATATGATGCAATTAAAATTACTAAAGAAAAGAATGCAGATGTTTTAATTTGCGATACGGCAGGAAGACTTCACAATAAGAAATATTTGATGGACGAGTTAATTAAAATAAAAAAGGTAATAGACAAAGAATTGCCAGATTCATCAGAAGAAGTACTTATGGTGCTTGATGCAACTACTGGTCAAAATGCAATTTCACAGGTTCAGGCTTTTAAAGAAACAGTAGATATTACAGGAATAGTTCTTACAAAGCTTGATGGAACTGCAAAAGGTGGAGCTGTAATAGGAATTGTAAATGAAAACAAAGTGCCTGTAAAATTTATAGGTGTTGGAGAACAAGTTGACGACATGGAAATATTTAATAGCGAAGATTTTGTAAAGGCTTTAATTTAAGGATTGGAGGAATATAGCTTGGAAGAGAAAAAGAAAGAAGTAAAACAAGCAGAAGAAAAAATACCAAAAACTGAAGAAATTAAAGAGAATAAAAAAGAAGAAGCTAAAGAAAAAAAGAACGATAAAAAGCAAGAAAGTAATGAACAAGAAAAATCTAATAATGAAGTAAAAGCAGAGCAACAAGAAGAAACAAAAACAGCACAACAAGCAAAGTCTGCAAATACTGAAACAGAGAGTACTACTAAAAAAAGAAAAACAAGAAAGAAACTTGTTCTAGCTGTTTTAGCAATTGCTTTATTAATTATTTATATAGTTGAAAGAGGCGAATTCTTAGAGATAAAAGAGATTGGCGAGAACTACATCTCTATGTTCTGGCAGAACATGAAGTATAGAGGAATAGCTGCTGTAGTTAATTTCTTGGCAATATTTACATTAACATATACAACAACAACTAAGGTAAAAAGAGGTCTAAAGGTATTTTTTGAAGACGAAAAGAAAGAAATGCCAAAGCTTCCACAAAAGTCAATTTCGTTTATATTTGCAACATTAGTAACAATTGGAACTACTGGAATGATAGTAGAAAAGGCATTACCATGTTTCTTTAATACACAATTTGTTACAACTGACCCTGCACTAGGCTTAGATATAGGATTTTTCGTGTTTATATTACCATTCTTAAAATTTATAACTATATATGCATTAGTTGCAATGATTGCAGCAGTAGTATATGCAACTTTGTACTATTTAATAGTGTTTAATATTTGTTTTGATGGAATATCGAGAGAATCGGTAAAAAAGAGTGGACTATTAAATAATGCACTTGGTTATTTAAAAGTAATTATAGTTTTATTTGCAATATTGATGCTTATTGGAACTTTAGATATTGGGGTACAAAAATTTATAGTATTAAATAATGATGAATCAGAGAATTATTCAATATTCGGAGCCGGAATTACAGAAACAACAATCGGGTTCTGGGGATATATTGCATTATCTGTAATTATGATAGTTTCAGCATTTAAAGCAATAAAAGAATTCAAAAAAGGAAGAACTAAGAAAGTAATAGGTTCAATATTAGTTGTTCCAGGTTATTTAGTTTCTTTACTTTTAGTAATGCTTGGATTTAATTTAATATTTGTAAATTCAAATGAACTTGATAAGGAAAAGAAATATATCGAAAATAATATAAATAATACAAAAATTGCATATGGAATAAATATAGATGAAGTTACTGTTCAAGATGGTGGAACAATTACTCAAAATGATATTACTGAAAATATTGAAACAATTCAAAATATTCCGATTGCAAATGCGTCAACAGTGCTAAAAGACCTAGAAGGTTCTCAAAAAAATAAAGGATATTATAATTTTAGGTCAACTCAAATTGGATTGTACAATATTTCTGGAAAAGAGAAGTTAGTATATGTAACTCCAAGAGAAATTGCAAGCTCGAAGGGAACATATAATAATAAAACATATGAATATACACATGGATTCGGAGCAATAATAACATCTGCAACATCAACAACAGATTCTGGAAATATAAACCATATTCAAAAAGCATTTGACCAAACTGATGAAGTGCTAAATATAAATGAACCAAGAATTTATTTTGGATTGGAGACAAACGATACAGTTGTAACCAATAGCAATAGCAAGAAAGAGTTTGATTATCCAACAGAAGATGCTTTGAAAAATACAGAGAATGTATATGACGGAGATGCTGGATTAAAGGCAAATTTCTTAGATAGATTAGTTTTAGCAATAAAAGAAAAGGACGCAAAACTAGTATTTTCAGGAAATGTAAAGAGTGATAGTAAAATTTTAACAAACAGAAATATAATTCAAAGAGCAAAAACAATAATGCCATATTTAACATATGATGATGACCCATATATGGTTGTTACAAACGATGGAGAACTTGTCTGGGTGCTTGATGCATATACAACGAGTAACGAATACCCATATTCACAAAGAACAGTTCTAGAGGAAAATGGTATATCGAAAGATGAAATTAATTACATACGAAATTCTGTAAAAGTAATAATAGATGCATATACTGGTGATGTAACATTCTATAGAACAGATAAAACAGATCCGATTGCAATGGTATATGAAAAAATATATCCAGATTTATTCTCTAAAGAAGAGATACCAGAACAAATATCAGACCATTTTGTATACCCAGAATATTTGTATAACATTCAAGCAAAAGTGTTAAAAAGATACCACAACATTCAACCAGATGTATTATACAGGGGAGATGATGTATGGGATATTGCAACACATAATGCAAGTAGCAAAGTTTCATCTACAAAAGGAACTGAAATAAACCCATATTATACAATGGTAAAAACAACAGACAGTACAACATCAAGATTAGGCTTAGTAATACCATTTACACCATATGAAAAACAGAATGTAACAGCATATTTAGTTGGTTCGACTGATGAAAATGGAAACAATGTATTAAAGTTATACAACTATCCAACAGATAGCAATGTTTTAGGACCAATGCAATTAGATACTCAGCTAGGACAAGACGAGACAATTGCAAAGGAAATAGAAAACTTAAATGTTTCAGGAACAAAGCTTTCTAAAGATATAATAATAGTGCCAATAAACAATACTTTATTATATGTAGAACCAATATATCAACAATTTGTGAATGAAACAGACTCATTGCCAGTGCTAAAAAAAGTGGTGGTCGCATCTGGAAATAAAGTTGCAATAGGAAATACGTTTAGCGAAGCACTTTCAAATTTAGTTTCACAATATGCAGTCGATATTGAAATAGAGAACACAGATAGTTTAGATGAGCTTGCAGATTTAATAATAAAAGCAAATAACAATTTAAAAACATCAACACAAAGCAATGACTGGGAGCAAATAGGAAAAGACACAAAAAGATTGCAAAATTTGATAAACAGATTAGAAGAAGTGAAAAAAGGAATAGACAAAAAATCAAGAGAAAACGGAAAAAATAATACAACTGCAATAAATGAAATAGTTGATGAAAATGTTACAAATGTAACTGAATAAATAATAGTAAAAAGAGTCATCATAATAGAAAGGTGGCTCTTTTATTATGAAAAAAATAAGATTAAAAGAAAATAAAAAAATAGAAAGATTTAAATGTGATAATTCAAAAATGATGCAACTAGTTATAAATTCTAAAAATTATCACAAGAAAAAATTAGAGGAAAAACTGTTAATACAACTAAATAATTTAAACAATATATTAAATAAAAACAAGGTACTGGAATTAATTGAAATTGCAGGTGATTCAAGAAAATATCTTGTTAGAAATTTTATGTCTGGAATATCAAAAGGAATTGGAATAGGAATTGGTTTTTCGATAATTACAGCATTAATAATATATGTAATGCAGAAAATAATAAGGCTGAATATACCGGTGTTAAGCCAGTATATATCAGATATAGTAGAAATAGTGGAGAGGACGAAATAATATAAAAATTTGTTTCCATTTCTTGATTTATGCACTTTTTTGTGTTATAACAAAAGCCATGAAAACAAATTAATACATATAGAAGGAGAAAGTAAAATGGAAGTAAACGAAGAAAAAAGAGCTAAATTTATGGAAAACGCAGGAAAAAGAGTAAATAAAGTAATGCATGACATTCAAATATTAGAGCCAATGGCAAGAAGTAGCGTTTATGATTTTACAAAAGAAGATGTTGAAGAAATGTTTACTGCAATGCAAGATGCATTAGATAGTGCAAAAGAGGAATTTAACAAAAAGTTTGAAGGAAGAGCTAAAGCAGAAAGAAAGATGTTTTCATTTGGAACTAACCCTGTAAGCAAAGAAACAGAAGAAGCAAAGCAAGAAGAAAATAATGTTGCAACTGAAACAGAAAATGTTTAAGCTAATAAAATAATTAAAAATTGATAAAAGCAGAGATGATTTTTAATAAATTATTTCTGCTTTTTACTGTTAAATTAGCGTTTACAAAAAACGGCAAATTGTAACAAAAATGTAACAAAGCATATTCTATTAGAGCCTAAAGGATAACAAAAAAATAAAAAATAAAAAAGCAAAATTGTTGCTTTTGCAACAGAAAAAGTAAAAAGTTGAGGTATAATAATAGTCATAAATTGCAAAGCAATAGATTGAAAAATAATTATAATTTTCAAATCTAAGAAATATTTTTGGGGAAGGAATGTGTGTTAACAATGAAAGTAATAAAAAGAGATGGAACAATAGTTGAGTACAATGCTGAAAAGATTAGAACTGCAATAAAAAAAGCAAATAATGAAGTTTCAAAAAAACAAAAAGCTACAGACGAAGAAATTGATGAAATAATAAGATATATAGAGGATTTAAGAAAATCTAGAATATTAGTTGAAGACATTCAAGATATAATCGAGCAAAAGCTTATGGAAATAGGAAGATATGAGCTTGCTAAACAATATATTACATATCGTTACACAAGAGCTCTTGTTAGAAAGGCTAATACAACAGACCAAACTATTAAAGAATTAATTGACGGAGAAAGTGAATATTGGAATAACGAAAATGCAAACAAAAACGCAAGAGTCGTTACAACACAAAGAGATTATTTAGCTGGAATAACAAGTACAGATATAACAAGAAGATTTTTACTTCCAGATGATGTTGTAAAAGCTCATGATGAAGGAATTATACATTTCCACGATGCCGATTATTTTGCACAAAATGCTTTAACAAACTGCGAACTAATAAACCTAGAGGATATGCTTCAAAATGGTACTATAATGAATGGTGTTATGATTGAAAAGCCTCACAGATTTATTACAGCATGTACAATTGCAACACAAATAATACTTGCTGTTACATCTTCTACATATGGTGGTGCTACTGTTTCACTTGCACATTTGGCTCCATTTGTAAGAAGTAGCTATGAAAAATATTACAAAAAATATAAAGAAAATGGATTAAGCAAAGAACAATGCGAGAAGTTTGCAAAAGAAGATACTAAAAAAGAAGTTGCTGATGGTGTTCAAACATTCAACTATCAAGTAAACTCAATGACCAATACAAATGGCCAGGCTCCATTCTTATCTGTTTGTATGTATTTAGGAGAAACAGACGAGTATAAAGAAGAATTAGCAATGATAATAGAAGAATTCCTAAACCAAAGAATATTAGGATTCAAAAATGAAAAAGGTGTATATATTACACCAGCTTTCCCAAAACTTCTTTATGTGTTAGAGGAAGATAATATACATGAGAACAGCAAATACTGGTATTTGACAGAACTTGCAGCAAAATGTACAGCAAAAAGAATGGTTCCAGATTATATATCAGAGAAAATAATGAAGCAAATGAAAGTAGATGCAAATGGAGATGGACAATGTTATCCATGTATGGGTTGCCGTTCATTCTTAACTCCTTATATAGACCCAGTTACAAAGAAGCCAAAATATTATGGTAGATTTAATCAAGGTGTTGTAACGATTAACTTAGTTGATGTTGCTTTATCATCAGGAAAGGATTTAAAAAAATTCTGGAAAATATATGATGAAAGACTTGAACTTTGCCATAAGGCTCTACAAGTAAGACACGAAAGACTTGCAAAAGCAACAAGTGATATTGCCCCAATACTATGGCAACATGGAGCATTTGCAAGATTACCAAAGGGTGCAAGCATTCACCCATTATTACATGGTGGATATTCTACAATATCTTTAGGATATGCAGGATTATACGAATGTGTTAAATATATGACAGGCAAGAGCCATACAGATAATGGTGACGGAAAAGATTTTGCCATAGAAGTAATGAAGAAAATGAATGAAAAATGTGCAGAATGGAAAGAAGCAGAAGACATAGATTACAGTGTTTATGGCACACCAATAGAGTCTACAACATATAAATTTGCAAAGTGTCTACAAAAGAGATTCGGAAAAATAAAGGGAATAACAGACAAAAATTATATAACAAATTCATACCATGTTCCAGTATTTGAAGAAATAGATGCGTTCTCTAAGTTAAAACTAGAAAGTGAATTCCAAAGACTAAGCCCAGGAGGAGCTATATCTTATGTAGAAACTCCAAACTTACAAAACAACTTAGAAGTAGTACTTCAAATAATGAAATTTATTTATGACAACATCATGTATGCAGAGTTAAACACAAAATCTGATTATTGTCAAAAATGTGGATATACAGGAGAAATACTAATAGATGACAATTTAGAATGGTATTGCCCAAATTGTGGAAACAGAGACCACAACACATTAAATGTCGCAAGAAGAACTTGTGGATATATAGGAAGCAACTTCTGGAACAAAGGAAGAACTCAAGAAATAAAAGAAAGAGTACTTCACATAGATAATAAAGATTATGTTGAAGAAGATGAATGCAAATGTGGATGCGAAAAACATGAGCATAGTGAAGAAAAAGAAGCTGTAACATCAAAATAGAAAATATTAGAATTGGTTGTGCGTAGAAATTCAAGCTACGCATAACCATTCTTAAGAATAATGGTTACTGGCATTTAAATACTATAATTTTTAAATATTTTCATTTTGAAAATTACGAATATGGGGGAATAAAAATGAGATATAACAAAATAAGAAAAATGGATATAGCAGATGGACCAGGTGTAAGAGTATCAATATTTATGCAAGGTTGTGCATTTAATTGCCCAAAATGTTTCAACCAAGAAACACACGACTTTGCAGGTGGAAAAGAATTTACACAAAATACAATAAACAAAGTATTAGAATTATGTGATAATCCAAACATAGAAGGCTTATCAATTTTAGGCGGAGAGCCAATGCACCCAAAGAACATAGAAGGAACAAAAGAACTTGCAAAAGCATTCAAAGAAAAATATCCAGAAAAAAACGTATGGGTATGGTCAGGTTACACATTTGAAAAAGACCTAAAAGACAAAGAGGCTTTGAAATACGTAGATGTTTTAGTAGACGGACAATATGTAGATGCACTACACAATCCAACATTAGAATGGAGAGGATCTTCCAACCAAAGAGTAATAAACGTACCAGAAAGCTTAAAAGAAAACAAAACAGTATTAAGAAAAATCGCCCAATAGGGACGCCCCTTTTTGGGCGATTTTTATAGAAAAATATAACATTAATCAATAATTATAAAGCTTTAATTTCTTCTTCACTTAATCCAGTTATTTGACTTATATCTTTTATGTGCATTTGTCCTTTTAGCTTTTTTGCTATTAATGCAATACCTTCAGCTTTACCCTCAGCCTTTCCTTCAGCAATTCCCTCAATTTTTCCTTCTCTTCTTTGTTTTCTTATTTCATTATTAATTATTCTTGAAGCATTTGTCATAATTTCATTACCTCCTTCTATATTTCTTATTTTTTCTAAAAATTTACTTATGATATTGTTATCTTCAGTTTCAGCTAGCTCATATCTAACTAATTTTTCTAATTGAGTATTGTCAAATGTATTATTTCTTATTTGATTATGTATTACATCCTCAATATTTTTATATAATTCGTCTTTATTTTTTGATTTTTCTATTAACATGGCTTTAGATGTTATTAGATTATCGCTTAATAATTTATTTCTACTGAACTCATTTGAATCGATTAAATGGTATTCGTTGTTAGGATTTTCGTATCCATCTATCCTTTCTTCGATATCATTTATAGATAAACTATTCCACTTTCTTTTGCCAGTGTATAAGACTATCGCTATTACTTTAGGAATTTTATAGTTTCGTTCTTTCAATCTTTTCTTATCTATTGCAGATTCGATTATTGCATTTTTGTAGCATAATATCCTGTATGCCATTTTTAAATCTACGCTTGATTGATGTTCTATTAAAATAAAAACATTTTTCTCTTTTAATTTATATACAATGTCTGCTTCTATATTATAAAATCCATTAGTTCTAAATTCTTTCTCGTATTTTTCGATATCGCTTTCTACTAAACATAGATTTAAATAATGGTTTATAAATTTAACAGCTTCTTTTTTGTCTGATAATATTTCTTTAAACAATTTATCGTGTTTTTTATTTAGGTGAGTATTTAGATTGTATGTTTCAGAATCCTCTTTTAAAATATTTGTAGCATTTTCTTGTGATTTTGATGGATTATCGTTTTCAAAATCTGCTTTTAATATTTCTTCGCATTTTTTTACTAACTTATCTATTTTTTCTTTATTTTTTAAATAGAACTCACCAGTGTAACACATAATATCTTTTCCATCTCTAGTTTTTAAGCCAGATGGAATATACATTTTTTCTTCGTTCATTAACCTTCCTCCTTATTATACAATATGGTTTACCCATAGGTCAATATTTCTATAAATATAATTTATTGGATTTTACTTCTGAATTAAAAACCTTCGCTATAGCGAATAAAATATCTTTGAAATAATTTAGTAAAATTATATTACTAGTCATATCAAAAATCAAGAAAATTCGTTCGTTAAATTTCGACAAATAAATTTCTATATACCCCTCTATTTACAAATACCATACTGGGGTATATAATAGCGTTTGAAAGTTGAGAAAGGGAGTGATGAAATTATAGAAGATAAAAATTGTTGTCATAAACAAACTCATCGTACAAAGGAAGAAAAAAAGATTGTGAATGATAGACTGAATAGAATTGAAGGACAAATAAAAGGAATAAAAAAGATGATAGATGAAGATAGATATTGTAATGATGTGTTAATTCAACTATCGGCAGTAGAAAATTCTATAAGAAGCTTGTCAAATCACATATTAGAAAATCATTTATATACATGTGTAAGTGATGATTTAGAAAAAGGAAACTTGGAGATTATAGATGAGCTAACGAGTTTATTTAAAAGGTTTAACAAATAAATTGCCAATAATTGGACAAATTAATAAATATATGGAGGAAATTTAAAATGAAAGAAATTAATTTAAAAGTAGAAGGAATGATGTGCACAGGCTGTGAAAACAGAATTCAAAATGCAGTAAAAAATATGAATGGAATAAAGAGTGTAAAGGCAGACCATACGACTGGAACTGTAAAGATTGAAGCAGAAGATGGAATAGAAGAATCAAAAATAAAAGAAAAAATTGAAAATATAGGATTTGATGTAAAATAGAAGAGGTGAAGTTTTTTGAAAAAGGTTGTTCTTTCTATAGATGGGATGACGTGCAGTGCGTGTTCTAATGGATTGGAGAAATATTTAAACAAACAAAATGGAATTAAAAGTGCAACTGTGAATCTTGTAATGGCAAATGCCCTAATTGAATATGATGAAAATATTTTAAACTTGGAAACTCTTGAAAAATTTGTTGAAGAAGCGGGATTTAAGAGCTTAGGCATTTATAATGAAAATAGTGAAAAGAAACAAAATAAAAATGAAAAAGTTAAATTTATAATATTTTCTGTTTTAGCAGTGGCTCTTATGTATATTTCTATGGGTCACATGATTGGCCTTTCAAACTTTTCGTTTTTAGATATGCACATGCATCCTTTAATTTATGCTGGAACTTTGCTTGCACTAACGATTGCTTTCGTTGTGTATGGATTTGATATTATTAAAAGTGGCTTTAAAAACTTAATTCATAAGGCTCCAAACATGGATACACTTGTTGCAATGGGTGTTATTACAAGCATTTTGTATAGTATTTATGGAATGTACATGATTGCAAAAGGACATCATGAATATGTAGAAAATTTATATTTTGAGTCTGCTGCAATAGTAATATTTTTCATCAAATTAGGAAGATATATTGACGGAATTAGCAAGGATAAGACGAAAGAAGCAATTCAAAAACTAGTACAAATAACACCTAAAGAAGCGGTTATTAAAGTAAACGGAGAAGAAAAAAAGGTTACAATAGATGAAATAAAAAAAGGTGATATCGTCGTAAGCAAACCTGGTGAAAAGATTGCGGTTGACGGAAAAATAATAAATGGAAAAGCACATCTTGACGAATCTTTTATTACTGGAGAAAGCAAGCCGGCAAGTAAAACAGAAGGAAGCAAGGTAATAGCCGGAAGTATAAATTATGATGGATATATTGAATATGAAGCCGAAAAAATTGGAAAGGAATCGACTATTTCTGAAATTGTAAGACTCGTAATAGAGGCTACTAACACTAAAGCTCCAATCGCAAAAGTGGCTGATACTGTAAGTGGATACTTTGTACCAGCAGTTATACTAATTGCAATAATTACATTTATTGCATATCTAATTTTAGGAAACACTGTTTCTATAGCGATAAATGTGTTTGTAACTATATTAGTTGTAGCATGTCCTTGTAGCTTGGGGCTGGCAACACCACTCGCTATTGTTGTATCTGAAGGCGTGTGTGCCAATAATGGAATACTTGTAAAGAAAAGTGAAATATTAGAAAATGCCGAAAAGACTACGACAGTTGTGTTTGATAAAACAGGAACATTAACATATGGTAAGCTAAAAATAGCCAAAATAATAAATTATAGCAAAATGCAAGAAAAAGAACTTATGCAAATAGTTGGAAGCTTGGAGAAAAAGTCGACACATCCAATAGGAAAGGCTTTTGAAGATTACTTAAACGAAAATAAAATTGAAACACTCGATGTAAAAGATTTTAAAGATGTAAGTGGCTATGGAATAATTGGAAAGATAGCTGAAAACGATGTAATATTAGGCAATTCAAAAATATTAGAAAAATATGATATAACAAATAGTCATAAACAAGACGAAGAAAAGCTTGCAAAAGAAGGAAATAGCATAATTTATGTTGTGATAAACAATGAAATTTCAGCAATTATCGGTGTAAACGATATTGTAAGAGAAAATTCAAAAGAAGTAATAAGTAAACTGAATAAAAATAAAATAGAGACTGTAATGCTAACAGGAGATAACACACAAACAGCCGAAAAAATTGCTAAAGAAATAGGCATAACTACAGTGATATCAAATGTTACGCCACGTGAAAAAACTGAGGTAGTAAAAAAACTGAAAACAGAAGGCAAATATGTTATGATGTGTGGAGATGGAATAAACGACAGTCCAGCACTCGCAAGCAGTAACATAGGTGTTAGTGTAAATAGTGGAACAGATATAGCTATGGATTCATCAGACGTAATACTAACCAGAAATGATTTGAACAGCATACTAAATCTAATAAACATCAGTAAAAAAACAATAAGAAACATAAAACAAAATCTATTTTGGGCATTCTTCTATAATAGTTTAATGATACCGATTGCAATGGGATTGTTCAGCAAATGGGGAATAACAATAAACCCAATGATAGCAAGTTTAGCAATGGTAATAAGCAGTTTAACAGTAACGTTAAACGCATTAAGATTAAAAAGAATAAAAATAAATAAAATATAGTTTAAAAGTAAAATGAAATATAATTAAATAAAATATAAATCGATGGTGTATTATATGGTATGTAAAAATTAATTTACATGCCGTAAATACACTATCAGCAATTAAATATCAAGTTCTTAGTAGGTAGCAGTAATGGTACCTACTAAACGTTGTCATTAAGTTATTTACTTAATGATAATATAAAAACAAGAGGTTTTCTTTACGTTTAGCATATTCTAGCCTTTTATAGATACTAAGTTTCTGGCATTTTAAGAACATTTTCACTATAAAAAAATTTGCTGTAACTATTGATTTTTTATGTTTTATTGGTATAATTAAATCATAAAAATTTGTCATTAAGTAAATAACTTAATAATATAGAAAGGGCGTTAACATATGAAAAAGCAAAATAATCATGGAATTACAATAATTTCGCTAGTAGTAACAATAGTGGTTTTATTAATATTAGCAGGAGTAAGTGTAAGCTTAGTAATTGGAAATAACAATTTATTTGACAAAGCAAAAAGCACACAAAAGGTGCAAACAATAGCAGGAATAAAAGAAGCACTGGAACTTGAAAAAGCAGATATTCAAGTTGAAAATAAAACTGTAAATTTAGAAAATTATTTGAAGCAAATAAGTACAGGAAAGAAAAATTATGATTTGAGTTCAACAGAAAAGATAGATAACAAGAATGCATACATTATAATTAATGACCAATATAAATTTTTGCTAAAAGACAAGGAAAACGGAGATGTAGAAATAACGTATGAAGGAGTAGCAGTTTCAGGAGATTTAACATTATCTTCATATGATGGAACATATACGTATCCAAACAGTGGCAGTTTTGAGATAACAAATAATGCTTCTGGAGGAGAGCTAACAGTAAAATCAGATGCACCAAACATTGCCACGGCAACTCTTGAAAAAAACACAGTAACAGTAAAACCACGGTATAACAGCAGGAAAGGCAAATATTATAGTAAAAAGTTCTGCAAATGGAGAATATGCAGAAAACAAAGTAATACATGTAGCAACAGTTGAAAATGGCACAATTAGTTTATCAGCAACACCATATGAAGGAACTTATGATGGACAAACACATCAGAATTTACAGTTACAGTAAAAGCAAGCAAAGCAGGATATAAAACGCAAACAACAACGGAAACTGTAAAAGTAAATAAAGCGTCTGGAAATTTAACACTATCGGCAACTAGTGGAACAATAGCATATCCCAATAGCACAAGCTTAACAGTAAGTAATAATACAGGAAGTTTAAGTGTTTCTTCAAGTAATTCAAACATTGCATCTGCAAGTATAAGTGGAAACACAGTAACAATAAAATCTGGAACAACAGCAGGAAAGGCAACAATAACAGTAACGAGTGCAGCAACAACGAATTACAACCAAAAATCAGCAACATATACAGCAACAGTAAATAACGGAACGATATCCCTTAGTGCAACACCATATACAGGAACGTATGATGGCAAGGCACATAATGCAATAACAAAAGTAACAGTAACACCAAGTGATGCAAAAATAGATTATTCAACCGATGGAAAAACATATAGTACAACAATGCCAACAATAACAAATACATCATCATTTACAGTAACAGTAAGGGCAAGTAAAGCAGGATATAAGACACAAAGTACAACGCAGACTGTAAAAGTTGGAGGGCAGATAGTAATAGGAACTATAAAAGTAGTAGAAAACAGTAATGGAAGTGGAACAGCAATAGCAGCTAATGGAGCTTTGACAGGCAAAGATTTATATATAACATTTAGCCATTCAATAGCATCAGGAAGCACAAGTGTATCACCTAGTTTGCCATATAAAGTTACTAAGAATGGAACTTACACGTTTACAGTAACAGGTACAAGTAATGGAATAACAAGTAAAAAGACAGTTAGTGTTACTGTAAATCAATATATGAGTTCATCAACTGGCTCTAACCCATATTTGCCAGGCAATGACTTTAAAAAGGTGGATGGCACAGACTTAAGTAACGGATTAGTAATAGAAGATAAAGATGGAAGTCAGTATGTATGGATAGAAGTACCAAAAACATCTACGGTATATCCAACAGCAGGAACTAATATAACTAATTTTGATAGTGCAGCATACACAAAAATAACAGCGGATTTAGAAAATTATACAAAAGCATACAAAAGCGGAGGGTATTCAGATGCAGATGATGATGCAAAACATGTAATGTTAAAAAGTGTATATGAAAATGGAGGATTTTATATAGGAAGATTTGAAGAGGGAACTGCTAATGCAGAAGAGTCAACAACAGAAGGCACAAGCGCTGGTCCAGTTTCAAAAATAAATATGTATCCATATCGTTTATTAACACTTCCAGAAGCAATGGACTTGACTAAAAAAGTTAATGCAGGTAATCGAACTTGTACTTTAATGTATGAGGTTCAGTGGAACTTAGTTTTGGCACATCTTCATAATAAAGGTAATATAAGTGATACAGTATTAACACAAAATAGTGACTCTATAGGAAACACATCATCAGTATCATTTACATTAAATAGAGGTAAATATTATGCTAATAATAATAGAGGTTGGCAGGCTTATAACGTGGATTACTATAATGAGGATGATGAATATTATTTAGTAAAGAGTAAGGTAAAACAAAAGCATGCTGCATTATTAACAACAGGTGCAGCAGATAGAAATAAAGTTATGAATATTTATGACTTTGCAGGTAATGTAGCTGAATGGACTATTGGAGTATATAGCAGTACACACTGGCCTTGTGTTGTTAGAGGAAATAGTTATAATTCAGGTTCAAATGCTGCATATCATGGTGATGCTGCATGGTATGATTATGATGGTAATATAGGCTTCAGAGTTTCAATATATTGATATTATAAAATATAGAAAGTCTATTGAAATGTAATATGTCAGTGACATTCAAAATAAAATGAACCAAAATTGTTAGATGAAAAC
>ENA-OOXM01001295-OOXM01001295.1-human-gut-metagenome-genome-assembly--contig:-NODE-1295-length-19273-cov-5.525289_pt1 | contig 19273 bp, 13 predicted proteins | sample MGYA00241589_ERZ501347 | MGnify/ENA primary metagenome ERZ501347 (study PRJEB25962, sample SAMEA2042832) | human gut metagenome | biome: human gut; feature: human-associated habitat; material: faeces...
TTTGAGGTTGGCGGACAATAATCACTTGTCTTCCTTTCACTGTATATGTCAGTTGTTTAGGGGGTAATATTCTATTCAAGATAGACACAATCGACTCGTTTTGTGCTTTGACTGTTACTTTTTCATTTTTCCGTAAGACATCTTCTTTAAAAAAGAATACATAATCACTCTTCTTTTCCAATGTCTTAAATAATGTCTCCAATGATACATTTGTCAAGTTTAATGTAAAGCACGTAGATTGAAGGAGCATAACCTCATCTTCTGCTGAAATCTTAGTTAAATGAGATGTTAAAAAAACGCATGAGAGTAAAAATCGAAAAGCAATATTTGTTAAATATTTACCTCTATTTCTTTTCTTAGAGTTATTTTCCATATAATTGTATAATTAGATTAGTTATAACTTTGGTGAGTTATCTTCAGTTCTAATGTGAATCGGATGATATTTCGCAGATATCATCCGTTTTTTCCCGTTTTATTTAAGGTGGTATGTTTTTCATTTCTTTCTTTTTAAAGGTTAATACTTCATTTGAGTTTTTCAAGGCTTGATGTATATAACATCCCCTCGCCTAGTTATATTTAATGACGTAGTCAATGAAATGGCCTCCAATACTTCGTCAAGTGTACTATTCAAATCAAGACTACCATAATATTTTTCATCTTCCAAACTTCCTGATATTTCTATTTTTGTATCATAATATCTTGACAGTGATTTCAGCACATCAGAAAGTCTCTGTCCATCGAAATTCATAACATCGTCTTTCCAACAAATATAGCTGTATACATCTACTTCATGCACATTTACCACATCGTTGTCTTTTGAAAGACGTTGATTAGGGGACAAGCGCTTTTTCTCTTTATTGTCTACCGTCACATCTACACTTCCCTGAACAAGCACCACTGCTGTCTCCGTATCTTTTACATAATCGGTTACATTGAATGACGTTCCCAGTACAGTAACTTCCAAACGATTCGTTTTCACGACAAAAGGGTGCTTGGCATCTTTGCGAACGTCCAAATACACTTCTCCTTGTACATTCAGCCTTCTATTCTCCGGAAAGTCCGAAGCATAAGATATGCATGAACCTGAATTAATCCACAATAAAGAGCCATCTGGGAGGATTATTTTAGAACGCTTCCCATAAGGTACCATTATCTGATTCACCGATATCTTTTCTCCTCTGGAAGCAGCCACCAATTGTTCGTCCACTGTAACTGTACCGTTCTCACCTACCCTAATTTCAGCATTATTCTTGTCCAAACCAACGGCCTGTTTACCATCCAAAATAATCTGTATTTGCCCTGAATGCCCTAAAGAGTCTATAATATTGGCTGCAATATCTGTAGCTTTCTGCAATTTGGATTTGGATAGAATATAATAAGTTCCTAAACAGATGAATAGTAAGGCTGCCACATTTGCCACATAAGACATTACTCTCCGATAAGGTAATGTTTTTTTGTGAAACTGTACCGATTGCGAAGATTTATGTTGAAGCCTATCCATCATTCTGGCAAAACTTTGCATCTTATATTCCTCAGATATAGGTTTGCTATCTTCAACCACTTTCATATTTTGAATCACCGCAATAGCCAATTCTATCTTTTCTTCACAACCGGGATGCTGAATCTTATAGGATTCAATATCAAATCCATTATCAGAAAAGCCATATCTTGCCCATTGGAAGAAATCATCATCCAACAAAAATTCTTCTATATCTCTAAATGTATATTGAGCCATTTTCTACCTGATTTTCTATAATGACAAACGAGCAGATGAATTTATACTCATCAGGAGAAAAAAAACAGACTGGATAAGTAAAAAACGAAAAACAGTTCCTATGTTTAAAATCGGAAGTGTCGGATAACATAAGATAGCACTAAAAAAGCTATACCATTAATGATAATAGTCCGTTAAAAATTCAGCATATTGGCTAAGCGGCTTCTGCTACCATACCAAAGAGTTCTTTGATAAGTTTAGTATTAAATGTTCTGTTCGGCTTCATACCGGACTTGCTGAAAATTCTTTTGAGCATATAAGTGTTACTCAGATAGTCTTTTAGCAGTCCGATGGAGAGCGACGGATAGTACCGTTGGCGCATGACCTTTGCTATGTTTACCGAAGCCAGTGACGCATTAAAAGCGAAGTCAAGTTTCTTCAAGTCTCTTGCCTGGCAATCATTGAGTCCTGTAAACTGTTTGGAATCCCGGAAGCAGAACTCAATTTGGAATCGTGTACGATAGTATTCGATGATGTCTTTGGCCGACATTTCAAGATCGGTGGAGAAATAGATTTTGTGTCCTCCTGACTCTGCGTAATGAGCCACGACTTTGATGTTCCGTTTCATTGCCTTTGAATAGGCCTTGACAGAGTAGGCCCTTCCTCCTTCCATGTCGAGAAGCTCGCAACGCTGAAGGTCGAGTTTCTTAAAATCAATTTTCTCGCCTTTGATGCGTGGTCGTCCCCGTTTGCCTGTGCGGACACCGTCATGTGAATACCACAAAGCGGCATCATCACGCAGACGGCTGATGATATGGAATCCCAGCAGACAGGCTTCATTGACGAACTTTGCCTTTGAGAACCAGGCATATGCTACGACATAACGTGTAATGTCAAGCAACTTGTCCTTGTTTTTGCGGAGAACGTCAAGATACCAGTCCACAAGGTTGTACTCTTCGCCTTGCTTTTCCTGATACTCCTTGTCCGGTGTCTGTTCCGCACGTAGCATCATACGGTCCCGGCTGTCAATGTCGACAATGCCGATCCCGAGAATCTCCAGTCCCCGTTTCATTGCAGAAGCGCATCCCGACCAGAACTTGCCGATATAAGGAGTCTTCTTTCCCGACTTTGAAATGTAGCTTGCGTCAATGGCAATGGCTTTTCTTGCACTTTCACCAAACCGCTGCCGCATGAGGAAGAGGTTGAACTGCATCCAGTCAAACTCTCGCTCAAACAACTGACGGAACCGTTGTTCCGAGCTATCTGAGTAACGCCCCATTTGGGTGAAATTAATCTTTCTTGGCAGTACCATATACAAAATCATGAGTTGGATGAATGCTGTTTTAAAACTTTTGCGTAATTTCACCGAACAACTTTTCAAAGCATCGGTTACGATTTCCTCATATTGGTCAAGTGCTGTTTTGTTCATTACTTTAATGTGTAGTGGTTTACTATTAAAGATACTGAAAATCAGCCACTTAGCTTATTTTATTTTGCTAAATTTTATCAATTAACTTGTTTGTTTTCAACGGATTAGTTACAAATTTAACGAAGTATTATTAAAAATATAATAAGTATGAAAAATTTTGCAATATCATTTTTAGTGTTCTTGGTGATGAACAGTTGTTCATTTGAGAATAAAGTTTCCAAAAACTTGTCTATATCTCGTGATAATTTAACGGAGATAAAAGAGCTTTACTCTCCGAAAGAAATAGTAATCGATAGCCTCTTATATCCGGCTTCTTTTCGTGTTGTTAAAGACAGTATATTGGTGGTGAATAATCAACCGATGTGTGATTATCTGTTAGAGTTTTATTCTTTGAAGTCATGTAAGCCATTGGCACAGATGGTAAGAAAAGGGAATGGTCCGGATGATATGCTATCCTGTTATTTAGATTTGCATACAAGTGAAAGTACATCATTTTATTTAATGGATGGAATGGCAGCAAAATATTATAAAGTTGATTTAGATACCTTATTGTCTTACAAAAGATTAAAGCCAATGTCTTCGTTCGGATATTCTTCAGAAATCAATCCTTCGACTTTTGTTTTAGATTATGATACGGATACATATATAGGTTGTAATATGTGGTATTCGCCGGACAAGAAATACAGTAATGATATCTCCTCACCCTTGTCTGCATTTAGTAAAAATGTAGATAATAAAAAGCCAATGACCGATTATAAATATTTTACGGCTTCTGTGACAGGATTGATTTTATTCAAGAATCCACAAACCGGTTATATTTGGGCTGCGGATATGCACCGTGACCAAATTTGTATATATAATGATTCACTTCGGTTGTTGTCAACTATCGATGGGCCCGATCACCTTGAAGTGTCGTACGAGATAGCGCAGTCGAATTCTCCTGTCCCATTCGTAACATTTACCAATGAAAGAGATGTTCGTGGTTATTCAGATTATTTCATAACCAATCGGTTTATATATTTATTATATGAAGGTAATGAACACTTTGACCCAATGAATCTCTCTCCGGTAGAGATATTGAAATTCGATTTGGATGGGAATCTTCTTTGCGATTATAAATTTGATAGATATATTTATTCAATATCAGTAGACCATACGGATACATATCTTTATTGTGGCTCCAGAAAGAATTTGCAGGATCCTCCTGTCTTATTAAAATATAAGTTATAGCAGAAGGGCTTGGAATTTCCTATTGGTGTATGGAATTTGTTCAATGATTTAAAAACAAACCGCGGTTTGTCACCCTGCAAGCCGCGGCTTGCAACCCAACATGATGCGGGTGGATTAACAGTTATCTGTTGGCTAAAAAATGGAAGTCCGTCAAATCGATGATTTGTGGCTTCTTGGAGACTGAAATTTAATAGAACTAACTTAAAAGAAAATAATATGAAAAAGACATTACGAAGAATTTTTGTAGCGTTAACCGTAGCATCCGCAATTTATGGCGTATATGCATCGCGGCAGGATGTTGAGATGTCCGATTTGGCAAAGGCTAATGTGGAAGCATTGGCCGGAGGAGAAAACGGTGGAATACCGTATAAAGGTATGTATGCTAATTGGGCAAAAGGCGGATGCTGTGAAAGTGGAAGATGGAGTGATGAATGTTCCAATTATCCATGTAAGTAATAAGTGAGTGGCATCTTATTCGTATATTCGCTATGAAAAGAGAAATTTACATATTATTCTGTTTGATTGTGTTTCTTTCTTGTCAAAATGAAACTAAATTAGGTGTGATACAAATAAATCTCGCTGATACAAAAAAAGAAATAAGATATTCGGATTTTGTAAAATCGATAGATTATGATACTCTTGAACTGCCTGAAGCTGTACCAATAAATGGTGTGGAACGTTTGTTCTTTGACGATGGAAAAGTCTTTATTAAAGACAGTGGACATGAAGGTATTCTTGTTTTTAATGAAAAGACCGGCCATTTTATCAAGCGTATAAAGGAATTAGGAGATGGACCTGAAGAAATCAAGGAAATAGGAGCTTTTTGTCTTGATACTTACCATAAACAACTGTTGGTCTTTGATAAAGGCGACATGAAAATTAAGGTATTTGATTATTGGGGTAATTACAAGAAAACGAATAAAGCTAAGTCTTTCTTTTTAGATATGGTAAAAACCGAAGAAAAAGGCTTTATATGTTTTTATCCTATTTATGCCTTTGGCGAACAACCAAATGGAGTCTGGCTTTCTGATAGTACGGGCGTTTTATTGAAAACCTTACAATCGAAAGTGACAAAAGATTGTAAGTTTCATTATTTCCCGATGATGTATAATTGGAATGATTCTTGTGCTTATTATTATGACCGAAACTGGAATGAATTATCTGTTATAACGGCTGATACTCTTAGAATATTGTATAAATTTGACATAAAACAGGCGTTGCCTTTGTCGGTAAAGGGTACAAAAGGTTTGACGTATCAAAAATTGGATAAATACTCTATAGTGCATCAGTTTGCATATTCAGATAATTATATTTTGATTTCGTTTCAAACGTTTCATAAAGATGATATGCAAAGCAAAGACATAACATGGATGCTTTTCAACCCAAAAACAGGGGGAAAAAGCATATCAAAAAAAATAGTGAATGATGTTATTCCAATAAAGAACATACAGGGTAATTCTCTTTTTTATAAAGATAATCATACTTGGGTTCGTGTAGATGAAACGTTGGATAATGCTATATGTTTAGAAAAACTATATTTATATTGAATTACACATCATTGCAGAAAATTGAGATGTCCGATTTGTTCCTATAATGGTAAAGAAAAGAATTTATAATATAAGAAAGAACAATCAGATATTGGCAGAATAAAAAGCTTATGGAAACACGCTACAGATATATGATGCTGTTGCTTATTGCCGGAATGTTGGGCAGTTGCAGCGAAGGGAAAGACGATGCCATGAAAAATGAGGGCGTGGAAACTGTTTTACCTGTCCGGAATAATGAAGTGACGGTAATGACACTTAAGAAAACAGTATTTAATCATGAACTGGTGAGCAACGGCAAGGTGACTGCTTCACAATATGCAGACCTTTCGTTCCGTGTAACATCGGAACCGGTGGCACATATTTATGTAAAGAATGGTGATATTGTGAAAAAAGGCCAGAAGATAGCTGAATTGGATTTGTTTACTCTACAAAACAGCATGGAAAAGGCTGAGATTACCCTTCGTCAGTCGGAACTGGAGATGAAGGATGTTCTGATAGGTCAGGGATATGCTTCCGACCGTATGCAGGGAATACCTGAAGATATAGTTCAACTGGCAGAGGTGAAAAGCGGTTATGCCCAGAGCCGTGCCGCATACGAGCTGGCAAAATATGAACTTGAACATGCCGTAATAATAGCACCGTTTGACGGAGTTGTGGCAAATCTTGAATCGCGCAGTTTCAACCGCCCCGACGGTTCGAAACCTTTCTGCCGTGTGATAGGGACCGGTGGCATGGAAATATCTTTCAAGGTGCTTGAAAGTGAACTTCCTCTTGTGAACAGGGGCGACATGGTAGAGGTTACTCCGTTTGCCGGGACTGCCGGAAAATACGGTGGAACAGTGTCGGAAATAAATCCGTTTGTAGATGAGAACGGACTGGTGAGTGTAAGGGCAAAGGTGAACGGTGGCGTGAAACTGTTTGATGGCATGAACGTGCGTGTAAGCGTGAAACGTTCCGTACCGAATCAATACGTGGTGCCGAAGACAGCCGTGGTGCTGCGTACAGGCAAGCAGGTGATATTCACCCTTAAGGACGGCAAGGCCATGTGGAACTACGTGACTACCGGGCTGGAGAACATGACCGAATACACCTTGGCACGGTGGGAGGGCGACGGCATAAAGGACGGTGCGCGGATTATCGTAACCGGCAATGTGAACCTTGCGCATGAAGCCCCAGTGGAAGTGATACCTTAAAACCTTCCGTATTATGGTGAAATTTCTTATAAAAAGACCGATAGCGGTACTCATGGCTTTCACCGCCTGCTTCATAGTGGGGCTGGTGACTTATTTCTCATTGCCGGTATCGCTGCTTCCCGATATAGACATACCGCAGATTACCGTGCAGGTAAGCGGCGAGAACTCCTCCGCACGCGAACTGGAGAATACGATGGTGGCTCCCGTCAGAAGGCAGCTCATGCAGGTGTCAGGGCTTACCGAAATGAGGAGCGAAACACGCGACGGGGCTGGTATCATCCGGTTGTCGTTCGATTTCGGCACGAATACAGACCTTGCCTTCATAGAGGTGAACGAGAAGATAGATGCCGCAATGAACGGTCTGCCCAGAGATGCGGTGCGCCCGAAGGCTATAAAGGCAAGTGCCACTGATATACCTGTATTCTATCTGAACATGACCCTGAAGGATGCGGTTCCGTATCAGGAAACAAACGGTGACGCTTTTCTTGAAATGTGTACGCTGGCGGAAAATGTGGTGAAACGCCGTATAGAGCAGTTGCCTCAGGTGGCGATGGCTGATATGACCGGTGTGCCTCAGAAAATGCTCCGTATTGTACCGGACATGGGCAGGATGGAGAGTCTTGGTATGGGCATTGCCGACCTTGAAGGTATACTCTCGTCAAACAATGTGGAGCCGGGAAGCATGCTTGTGCGTGACGGATACTATGAATACAACATCCGTTTCGCTTTCATTCTCCGTACGCCTGAGGATGTGGAGAATATATACTTCAACCGTAACGGGCTTGTCATGCAGCTTAAGGACATTTGTAGTGTCAAGACTGTTACGCGTAACGAAACGGGCCGTTCGCTTGCCGGAGGTAAACGTGCCGTGACTCTTGCCATCATAAAGCAGGGAGAAGAGAATATGGACAATCTGCGCAACGAGCTGAAAGAGACTACAGGTTATTTTTCAAGGATATATCCCGGCATTGAGTTCAGCATCACACGTAATCAGACTGAACTGCTTGACTATACCATCTCAAACCTGCAGCAGAACTTTACTTTGGGATTCCTTTTCATATTCATTGTGGCGGTGTTTTTCATCGGCGATGTACGCTCACCGCTGGTCATAGGCATAACCATGATTACGTCGGTTATCATAACCTTCTTCTTTTTCTATATATGCGGTATTTCGCTCAATGTGATCTCGCTTTCGGGACTGATTCTTGCGGTTGGTATGATGATAGACAATTCCATAATAGTGACGGAGAACGTATCACAGTATCGGGAGAAGGGATATTCGCTGAAGCGTGCGGTCGTGACGGGAACATCGGAAATGATTACTCCGATGCTGAGTTCGTCTCTCACCACCATCGCGGTGTTTGTGCCTCTGGTGTTCATGAGCGGTATAGCCGGAGCCATCTTTATGGACGAGGCGTTCTCAATCACTTCAGGACTGATGGTTTCCTATTTCACCGGTATCATGTTGCTGCCTGTACTGTATGTACTGTTATATAGTATCGGCATAAGAAAACATAATTGGTTTACTGCCAACTTCAAGAACTTGCTTAAGAACGAATGGCTTACACGTTTCTATGATGCCGGTATCGAGTGGGTGTTCGCGCATAAGAAGCCGGTTATGGCGTTTGCGTTCCTGTCACTTCCGCTATGTGTACTGATGTTCAGGATGATTGGAAAGGAACGAATGCCCAAAATCGACCAGAATGAAACGGTGGTTAGCATAGAATGGAATGAGAACATCCATGTGGATGAGAACAACAGGAGGGTAAATGCCATACTCGCCATGACCGATTCCATTGTGGAGGAGCATACGGCATACGTGGGTATGCAGGACTATCTGCTGGGTACGGAGAACGAACTCTCCGCTGCCGAGGCTGAACTTTATTTCCGCACGGCGGAACCGTCTCAGATACCCGTACTTACGGAAATGCTCGGCGACAGGTTACGCAGGGAATATCCGGCTGCCACGGTGACTTTCTCGCCGCCTGTAACCATATTCGAGAAACTCTTCGTGACAGGAGAGCCTGACCTTGTGGCTCAGTTGCGAACATCCGACCGCACTTCCACTCCCGAAGCATCCGATGTGAGGAAGATAGAAACAGACATCGCCAAGGAGACAGGCTATACGCCATACAGTACTCCGTTCCGCAGCCAGTTGAACCTGGAGGTAGACCGTAACCGTCTGCTTATATATAATGTGAGCTATGACGAAGTGGTAAGGGTACTGCGTACAGCCTTGAAGGACAATCAGGTATCCACCTTGCGGTCATATCAGCAGTATCTGCCTGTCGGCATAGCCGGAAGGGAGATGAGCGTTAACCGTATCCTTGCCGAGACACTTGTGGAAACCAACGCTGATGCGGTTACGAAGGAAAGGAATTACATTCCTTTGCGTGAGCTGGTACGTGTCTTTCCTGACGAGGATTTGAAGGAAATCACAGCGGGACGCAACGGTGAATACATACCCGTGAACTTCCATGAGGTGGATAACGTGCCTCAGGTGATGGATGGTGTACGCCGTGCGGTAGATAAGGACAGCCGTTGGGATGTGTCGTTCGGAGGCAGTTTCTTCTCCAACAAGAAAATGATGGGCGAACTGACCGTCATTCTGCTTATCTCCGTACTGCTTATGTACTTTATCCTGTGCGCCCAGTTCGAAAGCTTCGTCCAGCCGCTTATAGTGCTTGCTGAAATACCTATTGACATAGCTTTCGGCCTTGTACTTCTATGGGCTACAGGGCATACCATGAACCTCATGTCGGCTATCGGTATAATTGTTTCGTGTGGTATTGTGGTAAACGACTCTATCCTGAAGCTGGACTCCATAAACGAACTGCGCAAGGAAGGTATGCCTCTGCTTGATGCGATACATACGGCAGGACACCGTAGACTGAGGGCTATCATCATGACCACGCTGACTACCGTGTTTGCCATGGTTCCGTTGCTGTTCACTTCCGATATGGGTTCTGAAATACAACGTCCGCTTTCGGTTGCGATGATAGGTACCATGATGGTAGGACTTATCGTCAGTCTTTTTGTAATTCCTCTTATTTACTGGTTTATATATAGAAAACATGAAACTAAGAAAAACTAACATACTGCTTCTGTTCGCTCTCTTCTATATGGAAACACACGCCCAGACAGTCTTGAAGCTTGACCTTGAGAAGACCATAACAATGGCGAACGACAGTTCGCTGTCGGCATTTCGCTTTCAGAACATGTATCTTTCCGGATATTGGGAGTACAGGAGCTATAAGGCTGCGCGACTGCCGAGTCTTAAGCTGAACATGACTCCGGCACAGTATTACAGGAACATTACTCGCCGTTATGATTCCGGACAGGATATTGATGTTTATCGTGAACAGCAGATGTTCAGTGCCGGGGCTGGACTGAATCTTGCGCAGAACTTCGACCTTCTGGGCGGAACATTCTATGTGGATACGCAGCTTGATTATATGAGAAACTTCGGAGACTCAAAGTCGAGCCAGTTCTCCACTATCCCTTTCCGCATAGGGTATCAGCAGAATTTGCTCGGGTTTAATCCTTTCCGCTGGGACAGGAAGATTGAGCCTCTCAAGTTTGAGAAGGTAAAGAAACAGTATCTCTATAATGCGGAGAGCGTGTCGGAAGAGGCGGTGAACTACTTCTTTTCGCTTGCCATGGCGCAGGCTGAATACGGACTGGCTAAGGATAATGTGGCTACAACGGATACTCTTTACGCCATAGGCGAGCAGAGACAGAAGATTGCTTCCATTTCACAGGCTGACCTTCTTACCTTGAAGCTGGACAAGGTGAACGCTCGCAATACTCTGAAAAATGCGGAGATATCCCGAAAGCGTGCAATGTCGGCACTTGCCACATTCCTTAATATGGACCGCAACTCGTATATAGAGGTCGATTTGCCGGCCCGTCCGCGTCATATCGATATTCCTGCCGACCGTGCCATTGCGCTTGCTCATGAGAACAATCCTAAATATGTGGAACAGCGTCAGAACGTACTTGAGGCAGAACGCGAGGTGGACCGTACGAAAAAGGAGGCACGCTTCAACGCCAGCTTCAACGCCAGCATGGGATTCAATCAGGTGGCAGACAATATCAGTGCGGCTTACCGCAATATGCTGCAACAGGATCTGGTGTCGTTTACCGTATCGATTCCGCTCGTGGACTGGGGTGTGCGGAAGGGCAAGTACAATATGGCCAAGAACAACCTGAACGTGGTGAAAATTGCGGCCCGTCAGGAAGAAATAAGTCTGGAAGAGGATGTGATGATGACGGTAAGCGACTTCAGCGTGCAGCAGGATATGATAGCCAGTGCGGAGGAAGCGCTCGACCTTGCCGACCTTGCATACGACCAGACACGCAGGAGATTCATAATAGGCAAGGCGGACATAAACAGCCTTACGCTTGCACTGAACCGTCAGCAGGAGGCTCGGAAAAACTATATTCAGGCATTGCAGAATTATTGGCTGAGCTACTACAAGATACGTAAGCTGACATTGCATGACTTTGAATCGGGCATGTCACTTACTGACCGTTTCGATTTTGATAACCATTTGAGATGAACTTGTAATGAGCAACATAAAAGATAAGACCGAAGGGCGGCCTCTCATATGGTCGTCATTTACTCTCATTGTGACATTCGTGTGTCTGTCGCTTGTCGGGCTTGCACTTGTGCCGCTGCTTCCTGTAAAACTCTCGCCGTCGCATGACATGCCCGGACTTTCCGTTTCCTTCTCCATGCCCGGAAATTCCGCCAGGGTTGTAGAGACAGAAGTAACAAGCCGTCTGGAAGGGATGCTGTCGAGGGTAAACGGGATAAAGAATATCACTTCCGTTTCCGATAACGATGGCGGTTATATCAGTATTGAGCTTGACAAGCATACGGATATAGACGCTACACGTTTTGAGGTTTCTACGCTGATAAGGCAGTTGTGGTCGCAGCTTCCCGATGGGGTGAGCTATCCCCAAATTTCCACACGGCGCAGTGATGACAAGGCTTCGCGTCCGTTTATGACCTATACGCTGAATGCCCCCGCCACTCCTATCATAATACAGAAGTACGGTGAGGAACGTATCAAGCCCATGCTTTCGGCATTGAATGGAGTGTATAAGGTGGAACTCAGCGGTGCGACACCTATGGAATGGCGCATAGTGTATGACATTGTTCAGCTGGAAAATATCGGAATATCGGTACAGGATATTCTTTCTGCCATTGCGGAACGATATGGCAGAGAGTTCCTTGGTATATGCGAACTTGAGAACAGTAGCGGTTCGGAGTGGATAAGGCTCGTGCGTACCACTGAAGGCGGCACTGACGGTTTCGTGCCTTCCGAAATAACCGTGAAGACGAGAGACGGAAGCATGATTCCGCTTGATCGTCTGGTAAAGGTGACACGCACCGAGCAGGAACCGACCTCTTATTATCGTATCAACGGTCTTAATTCAGTCTATCTTTCAATTACGGCATCAGAAACCGCCAACCAGCTTGCATTGGCAAAGGAGGTGAAGAAAATCATAGCCGAAGCGGAAGCCGTGATGCCTCCCGGATATGAAATCCATACCGGTTATGATGCAACCGAATATATCTCTAAGGAACTGGATACCATTTATTTCCGCACAGGCATTACCGTGCTGATACTGCTGCTTTTCGTAGCACTTATCACACGCAATATGCGTTATCTGTTTCTGATCGTTACGGGACTGACCGTAAATATTGCGGTTGCGGCAATCCTGTATTATGCACTGGGACTTGAAATCCAGCTTTATTCGCTTGCCGGTATCACAATCTCGCTGAACCTTGTGATAGACAATATTATCGTGATGACCGACCATATTCTGAGAAGACGCAATCTGAAAGCCTTCATGTCGGTACTGGCCGCAACTCTGACTACTGTCGGGGCACTCGTCATAATCTTTTTCCTTGACGAGAAGATACGTTTGAACCTTCAGGACTTTGCGGCCGTTGTTATTATCAATCTTGGTGTTTCGCTGTTGGTGGCGCTTTTCTTCGTGCCTCCTTTGATAGAGAAAACCGGACTGGCCGCCGGCAGACCTCGTCGCGCTCGTATGTGGGTAAAGCGTGGTGCGGTTTATTTCACACGTTTCTACCGTGGCATGATAGTACTGCTCTGCCGCTATCGTGTCATTGCTTTCATACTGCTTGTGCTTGGCTTCGGACTTCCCGTATTCATGCTTCCAAATAAGATAGAGGACGCGGAGACCAAAGGCGGATGGGCGGAATGGTACAATAAGATATTCGACAATACAATTTATAGAGAAGACATAAAACCGATAGTGGACAAGGCTTTTGGTGGTTCTCTCCGTCTGTTTGTGGAAAAGGTGTATGATGGCAGCTACTTTAACCGTGACGAGAGTGAGGTCGTGTTGTCTATCAATGCCACGCTTCCGAACGGCAGTACATTGGAGCAGATGAACGTGCTGATTAAGAGAATGGAGACATATCTCAGTGAATTCAAGGAAATACGCCAGTTTCAGACTTCAGTGTACAATGCACGCAGGGCAAGTATTCAGGTATATTTCAAGAAAGAATATAGCCATACCGGATTCCCTTATGTACTGAAATCTAATGTAATCAGCAAGTCCCTCTCTCTTGGCGGTGGAAGTTGGTCGGTTTACGGACTGCAAGACCAGGGATTCAGTAATGACGTGCGTGAATCAGCGGGAAGCTTCCGTGTAAAGATGTACGGATATAACTATGACGAATTGGAATATTGGGTAGAAGAAATGAAGAAACAGCTGCTTGCCCATCGCCGTATAAAGGAAGTGACAATAAACTCAGAGTTCTCATGGTGGAAGGATGATTATACGGAGTTCTATCTTGAGTTCGACAAACGCAAGATGGCAAAGGAAAATCTTACGGCACACAGTCTTTTTGCCGTATTGCGTCCGGTATTCATGCGAAACCAATTGGCTGGAAGTATCATTTACAAAAACAGTCTGGAGTATCTTCGCCTTTCTTCCATACAGAGCAGTGACTACGATGTGTGGGCGTTTATGGCCGCTCCGTTTGTGGTGAACGGCAAGCAGTACAAGCTTTCCGATTTTGCGGTGATGGCAAAGGGACAAGCTCCGAAACAGGTGGCAAAAGAGAACCAGCAATATCGTCTATGCCTACAATATGAGTATATAGGGTCGTCAGAACAAGGAAGAAAGTTACTGGAGAAAGACATCGAGCTTCTGAAGAAGCGTCTGCCCATGGGCTATACAGTACAAAATGAGAATGCCTATTGGAATTGGGGTAAGGATGACAATAGCCAGTATCTACTGTTACTGGTTGTCATTTCCATTATCTTCTTCATATCGGCCATTCTCTTTAATTCGCTGAGCCAGCCGCTTGCCATAATCTTCGTGATACCGGTATCGTATATTGGGGTATTCTTGACTTTCTATCTGTTCGGGCTTAATTTCGACCAGGGAGGTTTTGCGTCCTTTGTGTTGCTTTGCGGTATAACGGTGAATGCAAGTATCTATATCCTGAGCGAATATAATGCCATAAGAAGGAGCTTCCCGAAACTTTCTCCGTTGAGAGCCTATACAAAGGCATGGAATGTGAAGATTATCCCCATCTTCCTTACCGTCATGTCTACCATCCTTGGATTCGTACCGTTTATGATAGGCGACAAGACACCGTTCTGGTTTCCTCTTGCTGCAGGAACAATAGGCGGACTGGTGATGTCGGTAATCGGTATTTTCATCTATCTTCCGGTACTGAGTGTTTCAGGTATAATAAGGAGACAACTTGACAGGGAGAAAAAATTAAATGAAAGTCATGAAAATCATTAATCAAGTCGTCTTACTTCGACCGATACGAGCGCTCACATCGACCGAAGTGAGACGACTTGATTGAGAAAGGTAGACAAAAAAATAGGAGACAAACACTTGTGATTAGTGTTTGTCTCCTACACGATTATGAGCTTTTAAGATTATTCTTTGTCTTTCAGCGCATCGAATACCAAGCCTTCCAGCTCTTCTGCCAATTCGGGGTTATCCTGGATGCATTGCTTTGCAGCGTCGCGTCCTTGTCCCAACTTAGTATCGTTGTAGCTATACCATGAACCGCTTTTCTTTATGATGCCCAATTCTGCACCTAAGTCTACGATTTCACCGCTACGCGAAATACCTTCGCCAAACATGATATCGAATTCGGCTCTGCGGAAAGGAGGAGCTACCTTGTTCTTCACTACCTTTACGCGAGTCTGGTTACCAATTACTTCTTCGCCGTCCTTTATAGGCTGACCCTTGCGGATATCGAGGCGAACAGAAGCGTAGAACTTCAGCGCATTACCACCGGTAGTTGTTTCAGGGTTGCCGAACATTACGCCAATCTTCTCGCGCAACTGGTTGATAAAGATACAAGTAGTGTTGGTTTTGCTGATAGCCGATGTCATCTTACGCAATGCTTGCGACATTAAACGTGCCTGCAATCCTACTTTGTTATCACCCATATCGCCTTCTATTTCAGCCTTCGGAGTAAGAGCTGCTACAGAGTCGATAACGATAATATCGATAGCCGATGAACGGATTAACTGCTCGGCTATTTCAAGAGCCTGTTCTCCGTTGTCGGGCTGTGAAATCCACAAGTTATCAATGTCAACTCCCAGCTTGGCAGCATAGAAGCGGTCGAAAGCATGTTCCGCATCGATAAAAGCAGCTATACCACCTGCCTTCTGTGCTTCGGCGATAGCGTGGATAGCCAATGTGGTTTTACCAGAAGATTCCGGACCGTAGATTTCTATGATACGGCCTTTAGGATAACCTCCTACGCCAAGAGCGGCGTTAAGTGCGATAGATCCGGTAGGGATTACCTCTACTTCCTGAACATGGTCGTCGCCCATCTTCATGATAGAACCTTTACCGAAAGTCTTTTCTATCTTGTCCATAGCGGCCTGCAAGGCTTTCAGCTTTTCGCCATTGTTGACTTTAGCTGTTCCTTCTACGCCGCCTTCAAATTCTAATTCGTCTTTCTTTGCCATTCTTGATTGTTTTTTTATTATTAAAGTTCCAGGTCTCCGTCGAATACCTCATGCCACGGAAGTCCGCACTTGTTCAATTCTTCCATGAATGGATCTGGGTCGAACTCTTCTACGTTCCATACTCCCGGACGTTTCCACAAACCTTTCAGGAACATCATGGCACCAATCATAGCCGGTACACCTGTAGTGTAACTTACGCCCTGCATACCTGTTTCTTTGTAGGCAGCTTGGTGAGAACAGTTATTATATACATAATATGTATGCTCCTTACCGTCTTTGATACCACGGATACGGCAACCGATAGAAGTTTCGCCTTCGTAGTTTTCGCCCAAATCCTGTGGGTTAGGAAGCACAGCTTTCAAGAACTGCAGCGGAACAATTTCCATACCGTTGTAGTTGATAGGCTCTATGCTTGCCATACCTATATCTTGGATAACCTGCAAGTGGGTAAGATAAGCCTGACCGAATGTCATCCAGAAGCGTGCACGCTTGATGGTAGGATAGTTCTTAACCAAAGACTCCAACTCTTCGTGATACAACAAGTATGAGTCGCGCGGGCCGATGTTAGGATAAGTCAAGTCTTTATGAATTTCAAGCGGACCAGTAGTTACCCATTTGCCATCTTCGTAATAGCGTCCGTTCTGAGTGATTTCGCGGATATTGATTTCCGGGTTGAAGTTAGTAGCGAAAGCCTTGTGATGATTTCCGGCGTTGCAGTCTACGATATCAAGGTAATGCATTTCGTCGAAATAATGCTTAGCTGCATAAGCTGTGTACACGCCACTTACTCCCGGGTCGAATCCGCAACCCAAGATAGCGGTAAGTCCGGCTTCTTCGAAGCGTTTCTTATATGCCCACTGCCAGCTGTATTCGAAATGAGCCTCGTCTTTCGGCTCGTAGTTAGCAGTATCCAGATAGTTGACTCCTGCTTTCAAGCAAGCCTCCATTATAGTAAGGTCTTGATAGGGGAGAGCTACGTTAATAACGATTTCGGGCTTAAAACTATTGAATAAAGCTACAAGTTCGTCCACATTGTCTGCGTCAACTTTAGCGGTTTTGATGTTAGGGTTACCGATTGCTTTTACAATCGCGTCACATTTAGACTGTGTACGGCTAGCAATCATGATGTCAGTGAAAACTTCAGGATGCTGAGCCACTTTGTGTGCAACGACGGTACCTACGCCGCCTGCCCCAATAATTAAAACTTTACTCATTTTTATGTATTGCTGAATTTCAATTCCCGGTAAACGTTACCGATTATGGTTCAAAGATAGTGTAAACCCGAGATATACAAAAGAATTTATCTTTTTTTATTGAAGTTTTATGCTGTAGCATCGCCTGCGTATTACTTGTATGGTCTTATATTAAAATGGTGTATCGTTCTGCATGAATACATGTGTATTCTCTGCCGGATGTGGAGTTGCGTGTAAAATGTCATCTGATTGTGTGTAAGGGTAATTGGAAGACAATAATGACCGTTTGTATGGTTATGAAAAAATATTTTATTCCCCCTCAGATATTGGCTGAGAATTTTTCTATAATTTTGCAGCGTGAAAATTTAAACTGAGAGAATATTAAAAAAAGAAAAAATGGAAAATACTACGAAAGCATTAAGCCCGAAAAAGAAGGCTTGGTTGGAGGTAAAAGATTACCTTATTATTATGATAGGAATGCTTATGTATGGTATAGGGTGGACAGTTTTCTTGGTTCCTAATCAATTGCCTTTGGGTGCGGTTCCGGGTATTGCGTCTATCGTGTATTGGGGAACAGGATTTCCTATACAATATACCTACTTAATTGTAAATGCGGCATTGCTATTGTTGGCATTAAAGATTTTAGGACTGAGGTTCTGTGTTAAGACCATCTGTTCGGTTATTGCGCTTACAGTATTTTTGGGGGTTATTCAGTCTTTGGTGAAAGGCAACTTGGTGCATGAGCCGTTTATGGCATGTGTAATCGGTGCTTCGTTCTGTGGTGGCGGTATCGGGTTGGCTTTCTCGGCCAACGGTAGTACCGGAGGTACGGATATCATTGCCGCTATCGTTCATAAATACCGTGATATATCATTAGGTAGAGTGCTGCTGATAACCGACCTTATCATCATTAGCTCTAGTTACTTGGTGCTTCATGACTGGGAAAAGGTGGTTTACGGATATGTAGTATTGTTCGTGTCGAGCTTCATGGTAGATTGGGTGGTTAACAGCTCTCGTCAGTCTGTGCAGTTCTTCATTATCTCTAGTCAGTATGAAGAAATAGGTAAGCGTATCAATAAAGACTTGCATCGTGGCGTTACTTTCATTGATGGAGTAGGTTGCTATACTCATAATAATGTAAAGATGATGTTCGTTTTGGCTAAACGTCGCGAGTCGAATACTATCTTCCGTTTGATAAAGGAAATCGATCCTAATGCGTTCGTTTCACAAAGTGCCGTAATTGGTGTGTTTGGTGAAGGATTCGACCGTATTAAGGTGAAATAAAATGATTCTCTAAACGTAAGTTTTCTAAAAGAGGATTGACGATAATACATAAAATAATATGATGACGAGTGTTGAGATTGTAAAAATGGTGATGTCAAACGCTCAGGTGAGTTTATCGAGAGATAGCATTCATGCTTTGGCCGATGTCTTGGTACCTAAGAAGTACAAGAAGGGAGAATGCGTGCTCAACGAGGGCGAAGTGTGCGATTGCCTGCGGGTGATAGAAAAGGGGATGTTGCGTCAGTATTATTTCAAATATGACAAGGAACTGACGGAGCATATAGCTTACGAGTGGGGAACGGTAGTTTGTTTGCAGAGCTATATTGAAGAGAAACCTACAACTTTGCTGATAGAGACGTTAGAGCCTACGATTTTGTGGGAATTCCCTAAGAAGGAATTGGAGCGTCTATCGTTGGAACATGCGGATATCGGTGTTCTGTATCGTCGTTTCTTTGAAATGTCGCTTATCGATTCGCAGATAAAGGCCGACATAATCCGGTTTGAGCCGGCGCACGAGCGCTACATGCGTTTGTTGCGTTCGCATCCGGAGATATTGAAACGTGCCCCGTTGCTTTATATCGCTTCATTATTGCAGATGACTCCTGAGACTTTGAGTAGAGTACGTTCCGGAAATCAGTAATCCGGAATTGTATACAATATAAAGAGAGCCTCGCATTGGAAATCCTAATG
>ENA-OOXM01001298-OOXM01001298.1-human-gut-metagenome-genome-assembly--contig:-NODE-1298-length-19224-cov-7.628619_pt1 | contig 19224 bp, 10 predicted proteins | sample MGYA00241589_ERZ501347 | MGnify/ENA primary metagenome ERZ501347 (study PRJEB25962, sample SAMEA2042832) | human gut metagenome | biome: human gut; feature: human-associated habitat; material: faeces...
AATGTGCCGGACAGTCCTTTCTTATTTGTCTTTACATTACGATATCCGGCGTCTCGTGCGGAGCCGTCAGCACCGTAACACATTTATCTGTTCACTACCTTAACAGCCTTAGCACTGCCGTTCTCAACGATCTTGACAATATATATGCCCTTGCCCGGCAGCGTTATGGTAGCCGATCCGGCACGTGTTGTCAAAGAGGCGATGTTCTGTCCTGCCAGCGTAGCTACGGTCACGTCTGCCTGTGCGCCGAGTCCGGCAACGACAAGAACGTTTCCTGAAGCGTGAACCGCGTAAGCGCCGGCAGCGTTCTCACCTGTGTTGATGTCCTCGATACCTGTGATTATCGCACCGAACTGTTTCAGGACAGGATAGAGATAGCCGCTTGCTGTGTCGAACGACCATATGTTGTTGAAGTCCCAACCGATGGCTGTGTATGTAGACTCCTGCTGGAGAGCAGCGACTGTCATCGGAGTTGCCGGCTCAACAGAACCGCCTTCGGCTGTCTCGTTCTTTGTAGGCCACTCTGTTGTAGCGTCCATCACAGCCTCATTATTATATAGGTTGCCAGAGAAGTTGATCACAGCGTTAGGTGTGTCGCCTGCGTTGTTGCCGGCGATGAACGGAGCTGTAACCAGCGGAGAACCGGAACCTGTAGTAGAGCAGTTACCTATTGAAACACAGTTGTGGATATCCACCTGGCTTTCGGCCTTGTCGATAAGTCCGATGAATCCGCCTGTCCATCCACGGAACGTAGCTGTTGCCTGTCCGTTGAAGTAGCTGTTGGATATGTTGGCACCGCTTTCGAGCGTACATCCGAAGAATCCGCCTACCTGGCTGCGTCCTGTTACAGTACCGTCAACATAGCAGTTTGTAACTGTAGAACCGTTGCCGTCGCCGGCGAACAGAGCCACGTGGTCGTCACCGCTTACAGTACCTACGGCTGCCACCTGATCGAATGTCGTTACAGAAGCTGAACCTACAAGACCTACATGGTTACATGCAGAAGCAGATACAACGTAATCAACGAATGCGATATTCTTGATTGTAGCGCCGTTGGTCTTACCGAACACACCTACATCGCTTCCGCTTGAGAAGCTTACACGTGCGCCGATCACCTTGTGGCCGTTACCGTTGATAGAACCGGTAAACGATTCGCCGCTGACACCGATGCCCGGGAAGTCGACACCCGTGAGGTCGATGTCCTGAGTGAGCTCATAGTCGCCGGCGAGGTTCTTGTTGATGTCGATGAACTCCTGAGCCGTCGATATCGGTGTGAGGTCGCCCTCTCTACCGATGTATACAGAGAAGGAGTCGCTGCCGGACATAGTCAGTTTGTCTGCCACGTCGGGAGTAGGAGTAACCTTCAATACCACATCGCCGCGTCCGACGAACTGTGCGTTCTCGTCGCCTGCATAGAGGTCGTCCTGATAGATGCATGCTATGTCGCCGCCCTCTACTATCTGTATGTCAAGAGTCTGACCCAAAGAGCCGTGTATGCAAGCCAGGTCGATGAACTCCATTCCGCTTACATAGAGTATCGACTTGTTCTGAGGCATGTCGTAGATGACAGAAGGCAGCGGAGCATTCATCCACTTCAGCACCGGATACATCTTTCCTTCGGCGCCCTCGAGGAACTTCCAGATGTTCTGGAAATCCCATCCCAGAGTGTTCTCATAGAAGTTCTGCGTTCTCGCGTCGGCGTCAGCCACGTTGGCTCCGTGTATGCTTGTAGCGTCGTTCTCGTTCTCCATCGGGCCTGCATTGGCTGCCGAAGAGCCGCAGAACGAACTTTCGAGAGCGTAGTTGTTTTCCAGATTAGCCGTACGTCCGGCAGTTGCCACAACACGCGACACAGTACCGTAGAGATGTGACGGGGCTATCATATTGTTGCGTATGTATGACGGCAGAGCATCGTCATCGATGAGCGATACCATACCTGTAGCATTTCCGGCGCAGTCCACCGTTCCTGAGAAGAGACATTTCTCCACTGTTCCGGTGACGATTGTGCCCACCATACCTCCTGCCTGATAGCTGCGCGAGCTTATGCGGGAGTCAGACAGACAGTTGCGTACTATGGCTCCCTCGTCGGCATCGTTCTTGTTCACGTCGCCCGCGATGCTTGCCACGTGGTCGCGTCCCTCTATATAAGAGCCCAGAACGGCACAGTTCTCAATCACACCACCGTAAGCGCGTCCCACGATAGCCGCTACATTGGCGTTGCCCACGAAGTTGGCGTTCATCACGCCGAGGTTTCTTATCTGTGCGTTTCTTGTCGTAGAGAATATTGCAACCTCACCCTGGTCGGCGTTGTCGAACGATATGTTCTTGATGAAGTGTCCCTTACCGTCGAACGTACCGGTGAACTCGCCCACCGGTTTCCAGTCATAACCGCTCATGTCGATGTCGTTCTCGAGCGTGAAGTCGCCCGCAAGGTTATAGCTCATGTTCATGAGATCCTCCGGAGTGGTGAGGGCGTAGTTGATGTCGGTCACGGTGATGTCAAGCGTGATGGTGGCTCCGTTGCAGAAGCTGTCGCCTGTTGTAGAGAGCGTAACCGTTGAGTTACCAGTTGTCAGGAACTTCAGCACGGTGCCTTCCACCTGAACCACCGACGGGTTAGAGCTCGTTATGGTCACCGTACGTCCCAGTGCAGAGAGAGCACCTGTCTCAAACTGCTGTGCCAGGACACACTTGTCAGGAAGCTCGTTCACGCGGATTGCGTCACCGTCGATAGGCAGTGTCATGCCCTGGAGCACAGGATAAGTGCCTGTGGTCAGGTTCCACACCGAGCCGTCGAAGCCGATGTTCTGATAGGTCTCGGCCTTCATCAGGTCGGCATCGCTCACGACAGTACCCTGCACACCCTCGTTGTTGGCGTCGTCAGCCAGCTGGTCTGCCGTAACCACTGCACCGCCGACGGTGTAAATGGTCTTGTCAGAAGCGAGGTTGTCCGTAACGTCTCCATACACACATCCACTTCCGTTCTTCCATGCATTGATGGCGTGTGTGCGGTTGTTAGCACCCGTAAGGAATGCGACAGCCGACACGTTCGATACGTAGCTTGCAATACCGTCGTTGTCGAGCATACCTGTAATCGCTCCGGCTCCACCTGAAGGTGCCGTTGCAGCACCATAAGCGATGTTGTTGGTAAAAACACCTGCGTTTGTCCATCCGGCAATGGTTCCAGCCTGATAAGTGGTACCAAACGCGCCTGCCGTTGACATACAGTTTGTAATATAGGTCATCTGGTCTGAGTTTGCATCACCGCGTGCGTCGCCGACGATACCACCCACATGGTCATAACCGGTAAGATATCCGGCCGTAAACACTGTCTCGATGTTGCTGCTTATGGCCTGACCGGCTAAGATTCCCACCTGTTTGTTTCCCAGCACTTTCGCACCAGTGAAACGAACGTTCTTCACTGTGGCACCTTCGGTGAATCCGAAGAAACCCACATTGTCCGCACCCGACGTGATGCTCAGCCCCTTGATGGTGTGGCCCGCGCCATCGAGCGTTCCGGTGAAAGGTTCGTCCTCCGTACCCAATGGCGTCCACTCGCCGCTAAGGCTGATGTCGTTTGCCAAGACATACTTTCCGGATAGGTCATTAGCTATTGCCTTCAGCCCTGCCTCGTCGGTAATTGTGGTTTGCGCAAACCCCGACACAGAAACCGCCAGCATCAGCCCTATGGCCGAACACTTTCGTAGAATGTCTGAATTTTTCATAAATTATAAGTTTTGAGTTAAGTTAAAAAGTATTCAGTAATTTACAATTCTCATCCATTCACTGTATTTATATTTGTTCTGTATAATACGATCTGGGATTCAGACCTATATGGACTACAGAAAGCAAAATAAGCTATCGATATACAAACACGGTCCTTTTTATAAGAGATAACAACTGAACTTCGATTAATTAAAATAAAATATTGTTTTTTTATAAAAATTTTTTTGGTTATTTAATTTAATCCCAAACGGTCAAGAAAGGGAATTGCATATTTATACAAAAGCCATATAGGAAATGAATAAATATACATCGTCAACTCGTCATAGCGCCCGTAAAATCGAGCAAGCGGACTTTCGGCCGCAAATACGCGAGTTTTGGAGACTTTGCGCAAGTGTCTGTCGGTCAGAGGTTTACACTCAACCACCATGCGAAAGACATTTTCAAGCGTTGCGAAAGAGCCTTTTTCATGCTCCGAAAGAGCCCATATCAGGGTGTGATAAAGCCTTTTTCGATGCGTGATATGGGCTTTTCCGCAGTCCGATTAAGGCTATTTCGCAACAGACGTCTGATTTTCCGGCCACACGACGACATTTTTCCGCTCCTGCCGTCAGCCGATAAAGCCTCTTTCAGAACGGACGTTTTTCTATTTTGAAAAAATATTTTGTCAAAACTTTTTACTTTTGTTCTTGCATGAATATACGTTTTCCCGCCACAGGCAACATTCGTGCCACAGCGCCGGAAACGTCACAATTCCACCGCCGGCACCGTCTTATGAAGCACAAATATGATAATTAACCCGATTTATTTCGCATTTTGCAAACTAATTAATAAATTTGCATTCTGCAAGCACATATATATGTATGTGTACATATAATTGCACAGGATGAACATATCCGACGGCACACCGCAAACGGAGCGTGCACACATTGACGCCCGCATGTGAGCGGCTCACCGCGCCGGAACATCACAACAAACCAACAACGTGACACGTCACACACATTCTTAACCACATGGTTCTCAACTACATCTGGATAGCTTTTTTCGCAATAGCCTTCGTCATAGCAGTGGTGCGCCTGGTATTCATGGGCGACACCGAGGTTTTTCCCGCAATAATGAATTCTACATTCGAGACGTCGAAAACGGCGTTCGAGATATCGCTCGGACTCACAGGAGTGCTCTCGCTGTGGCTCGGCATAATGAAGATAGGTGAGCGCGGAGGAGTGGTAAACGCTCTGGCGCGCGTGCTCTCGCCGGTGTTCACACGCCTGTTTCCCGACATCCCCAAGGGTCATCCAGCGACAGGATCTATCTTCATGAACATTGCCGCCAACATGCTGGGCCTCGACAACGCAGCCACACCGCTCGGACTAAAAGCCATGGAGCAGCTCCAGACGCTCAACAAGCGCAAGGACACCGCCACCAACCCTATGATCATGTTCCTCGTGCTCAACACGTCGGGACTGACCATAATTCCCGTGTCCATCATGGTTTACCGCGCACAGATGGGCGCCGCGCAGCCCACCGACGTGTTCGTTCCGCTGTTGCTCGCCACCTTCTGCTCGACCATGGCCGGCATCATAGCCACATCGCTCTATCAGCGCATCAATCTGCTCAACCGCACCATGATACTGACGCTCGGCGGCATGTGCGTCGCCGTGGCGGCGATAATATGGGGTTTCGGCAGCATGGACAAGGAAACGATGGGCACTGTGAGCACATCGGTGGCAAACATCCTGCTGTTTCTCATCATCATCGTGTTCATTCTGGCGGGCGTCAGGAAGAAAGTGAACGTATATGACGCCTTCATCGAGGGCGCGAAGGAAGGTTTCTCCACCGCCGTGCGCATCATTCCATACCTCATCGCCATGCTCGTGGCCATCGGAGTGTTCCGTGCCTCGGGAGCGATGGACGTGCTCATAAACGGCATACGCTGGATTGTGGAGGCGTGCGGAGGCAACTCCGACTTCGTAGGCGCGCTGCCAACCGCCATCATGAAACCTCTCTCGGGCAGCGGAGCACGCGGAATGATGGTCGATGCCATGTCCACCTACGGCGCCGACTCGTTCGTAGGTCGTCTGAGCTGTGTATTCCAAGGCTCCACAGACACTACGTTCTACATCCTCGCCGTCTATTTCGGTAGCGTGGGAATACGCTACACCCGCCACGCCGTAGCCTGCGGATTGCTTGCCGACCTTGCAGGAATCATAGCGGCGATAGCTGTGTGCTACATGTTCTTTTAAAGGTAAAAAGGTAAAAATTAAAAAGGTAAAAAAGGTAAATTAGGAGCAGGAAGAAGAACATATTAAAAGAGGAAGAATAAAAAAGGACGGGGAAGCAGAAGAAATTAAAACGGGAAAGGATGGAAGATGGACGGGGAAATGGAAGTGATTGAAACGGGAAAGAAGGGAATAGAGAGAAGGAAAAAGGAGAGATTGAAATAAAAAAAGGGAGAGAATAAAACGATAAAGAAATAAAAAGAGAGGCGGAAGGGCTTATGGCTGGCGACAAAGAGAACACGATATATAAGTTATGCAAGAAATTCGCACTGAGGATTATACGCCTTTGTGTGTTCTTGCGCGACAGCCAACACGAGCAGATCATGTCTCGACAGATATACCGGAGCGGAACAAGCATCGGCGCAAATGTGGCCGAAAGTGTGTTTGCGCAAAGTGAGGCTGACTATATAAACAAACTGAAAATAGCATTGAAAGAGGCCGGCGAGACACGCTACTGGCTTGAGCTTCTACACGAGGCCGGTTTCATCACCGCCAAGGCTTACGAATCATTGCTGAATGATGTGAACATAATAATAGGAACATTAATAAACATAATTAATAAATTAAAGGATAAATGCGATAAAAAGTAATTCATAAAGACATATAAGTGTGTCATAAGGATGTACGAAAATAATTCATAAGGATGTATAAAAATAATATGATAAAGATACATAAATGCCATACAGACACCCCTGTGCTCTAATATATGTATATCATCTTTATCACTCATCCACATAAGTATTCCCATACAGATACACGTATTGTCTCCCATGCTTTACCTTTTTACCATTTTACCTTTTTACATTTAAGACTATGGCTGGATTATCTTCTCTTGCAAAGGATACTGCTATCTACGGACTGAGCAGCATCGTAGGACGTTTTCTCAACTATCTGCTCGTGCCGCTCTATACGGCCAAGCTGTCGGCGGCAAGCGGCGGCTACGGAGTAATAACAAACGTATATGCCTACACGGCACTGCTGCTCGTCATCCTGACCTACGGAATGGAGACCACTTTCTTCCGCTTCGCCAACAAGGAGGGCGAGGACCCGAAGAAGGTATATTCCACAACTCTGACGGCCGTGGGATTCACATCACTGCTGTTCGTCGTGATTGTCCTGACGTTCATAGGCCCCATATCCGGTGCCATGGGCTATGCCGCCCACCCGTCGTATGTATGGGTCATGGCCATCGCCGTGGCTCTCGACGCCTTCCAGTGCATACCCTTCGCCTATCTGCGCTACAAGAAGCGTCCGGTGAAGTTCGCGGCACTGAAGCTGTTCAACATCGTGCTCACCATAGCACTCAACCTCGTGTTCTTCCTCCTTCTGCCCGCTCTCTATGAGAACGGCGGCGCCGACTCACTCGTTGGAAAGATCTACAGTCCTGAGGTTGGCGTGGGCTACGTGTTCTACATCAATCTGTTCTGCTCCGCGTCGCTCATGTTCTGCCTGGTGAAAGAGCTCACCGGCTTCCGCTATGTGCTCGACCGCGCACTGCTGCGATGCATGCTTTCATACAGCTGGCCTATCCTTGTGCTCGGCATCGCGGGCATTCTGAACCAGACAGCCGACAAGATTCTTTTCCCATACATATACAAGAATGCTGACGCCCACGCCCAGCTCGGCATCTACGGTGCGGCGAGCAAGATAGCCATGATAATGGCAATGATAACCCAGGCGTTCCGCTACGCCTACGAGCCGTTCGTCTTCGGCAAGTCGAAAGACAAGGACAACCGCGAGACCTACGCCAAAGCCATGAAATATTTTGTCATCTTCACGCTGCTGGCATTCCTCGTCGTGATTGGCTACATGGACATCCTGCGCCACCTCATCGGCCGCGACTACTGGAGCGGACTCAAGGTAGTGCCTATCGTCATGGCTGCCGAGATAATGATGGGCGTTTACTTCAACCTGTCGTTCTGGTACAAGCTCATCGACAAGACCATCTGGGGCGCGTGGTTCTCGGGCGTTGGTTGCCTGGTGCTGATACTCGTAAACGTAATCTTCGTGCCGCGCTACGGCTACATGGCATGCGCCTGGGGAGGATTCGCCGGCTACGGCACGGCAATGCTTCTTTCCTACTTCGTTGGACAGAGACACTATCCCATCAATTATCCGGTGAAGGAAATTATGCTCTATGTCGGCGTAGCGCTGGTCATGTTCGCGGCAATGCGGTTCGCCAACGCCGACCTTCCCGTATGGGCAGCCCTGTCTGTCAACACCCTGCTCATACTGCTGTTCATGGCGATGATAGTGAAACGCGACTTCCCACTCTCAAGCCTTCCGGTAGTGGGTAAGTACTTCAGAAAGAAATAAACGGCCGGGCCGTCATCCCGCGCAGATGCGGTCCACCACACAAAAAAGACAAACAACAATCATAATAAACATCTACATTTATGAAAATCAAGACTTTATTATTATCGGCTCTCCTCGCTACAGGAACAGCCGCACACGCCGACGAAGGCATGTGGACACTTTTCGACTTGCCACAGCCTGTATTCGCACAGATGCAGAGCTACGGCTTCGCCTTGCCGTATGAGGGTCTCTATTCGGCAGACAACGCCATAAAGAACGCCGTGGTGAACTTCTCCGGCTACTGCTCAGGCGTGGTTGTATCGCCCGACGGACTGGTATTCACCAACCACCACTGCGGATTCGAGGCAATACGCAGCCACTCAACGGTGGAGCACGACTACATGCTCAACGGCTTCTATGCCAAGAGCTATGAGGAGGAACTGCCAAACGAGGACATGTTCGTGAGCTTCATGGTCGATCAGAAAGACATCACCGACTATGTGAACAGCCTCGGAATACAGGAGATGAGCATCAGCAGCCAGGAGCATCTGCTCGATTCGCTCGAGAACGCAATGTCAAAAGAAGTGAAGGCCAACGACAGTACGCTGCGCGTGGAGCTCAAACCTTTCTACGAAGGAAACAAATATTACGTCACAACATACCGCGACTTCACCGACCTTCGACTGGTGTTCACCATACCGAAGTCTATGGGTAAGTTCGGTGGCGAGACCGACAACTGGATGTGGCCGCGCCAGACCTGCGACTTCTCTGTGTTCCGCATCTACGCCGACCCGAAGACCAACGGTCCGGCTCCTTACTCAAAGGACAACGTGCCTTATCATCCAGAGCACTGGGCTCAGGTGTCGCTCGACGGATATAAGGACGGCGACTTCGCCATGACCATGGGCTATCCGGGTTCTACCGAGCGCTATCTCTCATCCTACGGCATACGCGAGATGCGCGACGCCCAGAACACTCCGCGTGTACAGGTGCGCGGCATCAAGCAGGAAATAATGCTCCGCCACATGCGCGCCGACGAGGCCGTACGCATCAAGTATGACTCAAAGTTCGCCCAGAGCTCCAACTACTGGAAGAACTCCATGGGTATGAACAAGTGCATCGACAGCATCGGCATCATACAGCAGAAGGAAGCCTACGAGAAGCGCATACGCCAGTATCAGGACCAGACGGGCCTGCTCAAAGGCAAGCTCGACTTCGACAAGATGGCCGAGCTCTACAAAAAGCGCTTCAATCTCGCCCGCACGCTCACTCTCTTCAGCGAGACTTTCGGCCGTACAAACGAATTCACCACACGTGCCATCAGACTTTCTTACGGCATGGAAGTGAAAGGTCCGAAGGACAATCCTAAGAAACAGTATGTGGAATTCGCCGACAACAGCGACGAATGGGACGAGGCTCTCGACAAGGAAGTGATGGCCGCCCTGCTCAAGAACTACGCCGAGCAGGTGGACGCTTCGCAGCTGCCTGACTTCTACAAGACCATCAACGGCAAGTTCAAAGGCGACTATAAGAAATATGTGGATTATCTCTACGACAAGTCTATGATAATGAAGAAGGGAGAGAAAATCTACTTCAACAAGAAATCCTACAAGAAGGACCTTGGCGTGCAGTATGGCATAGACCTCATCGACCTGCTTCAGAAGCTGGGAGAGATGACAAAGCCGCTCGACGACTCCATAGCAATACAGGAGCGCTACCTCTGCGATGCCAAGCTGCGCATGGAACAGGACCTGCCCCACTACTCTGACGCCAACTTCACAATGCGTCTCAGCTACGGTCAGGTGGGCGGATATGAGCTCGGAGGCAAGCCTTCAGGATACTACACCACAGCCGAGAGCATCGTGGAGAAGATGAACCGTGCCGACGAGAACATAGAGTACGCTGCCGAGCCTATAATGAAACAGCTGCTCTCAAGCAACGACTTCGGTCCTTACACCGACAAGACCACGGGCAAGATGCAGCTCTGCTTCCTCACCAACAACGACATCACGGGCGGCAACAGCGGCTCGCCTATGTTCAACGGTAAGGGTCAGCTCATCGGACTTGCATTCGACGGCAACTGGGATTCTCTCTCAAGCGACATCCACTTCGACACACGTCTGGCACGCTGCATCGGCGTTGACATACGCTACGTGCTGTTCATGATGGACCGCTGGGGACACGCAGACCGACTGCTCAAGGAAATAAACGCTAAATAACATAAATCGGCGGCAGGCAGTTCATGTGCCGGCCGCCGCTTTTCTTACAACAACCTTTATAATCCGAATGATTTATGAAAAATATAGAATCAGTTATTTTGTCCGCACTATGCATGCTGTCCGTATCCTCCGCATATACTCAAATCAAGATATCATACGGCCCGTACCTTCAGAATGTCAAAGCCGACGAGGCCACCATCGTATGGGAATCTGACAAGAACTCCGTTGGATGGGTTGAGCTTGCACCCGACGACGGAACACACTTCTACGGTGTTGAGCGTACTAAATATTTCGACACCACCAACGGTGTTAAGAATTCGTCGCAACTGCATGCCGTGAAGCTGGAAGGACTACAGCCCGCCACCACCTACCGTTACCGCATATATTCCATGGAGGTACTGTCGCATGAAGGCACAAAGGTGAGATATGGCGACGTTGCAGCGACAGATGTATACAACAAAAAACCACTGAAATTCACGACAAGCGATTATTCCCGACAGCATGCCTCGTTTGTCATGCTTAATGATATTCACGGCCGCAGCGACATCATACCGAAACTATTGCGGCTCGCCGACTACCAGGACAAGGACTTCGTGGTGTACAACGGCGACATGGTCTCCATATTTTCAGACAAGCAGTCGGTGTTCGACGGATTCATGAACGAGAGCATCTCGCTCTTCGCTTCCGAGAAGCCCATGTACTACGCACGCGGCAACCATGAGACAAGAGGGAACTTTGCTACTTCGTTCCAGAAATATTTTTCGCCTAAGGAACCACATCTATACTATGTTTTCAGGCAGGGACCGGCATGCTTCATCGTTCTCGACACGGGCGAGGACAAGCCCGACTCAGACATTGAGTACAGCGGCATAACCGACTACGACAATTACCGCACGCAGCAACAGAAATGGCTGGAGAGTCTTGCTGACAACGAACTGGTGACCGGAGCAAAGTTCAGAATCGTCATTGCGCATATGCCTCCGTCGACATCAAAAGACATATGGCACGGACAGAAAGAGGTGCTCGAAAAATTCGTTCCCGCATTGAACAAACTGGGGACAGACCTCATGCTATGTGGCCACCTGCATGTGAATCAATACGAAGAACCTGGCGACACGATAAGATTTCCCGTCATAGTTAATTCCAACGAAAGCGTACTGTCCGCAGAAGTGTCTCAGGACCGTATAGACGTTACGATAACCGACATCAACGGCAAGACCGTAATGAAAAAGACATTCACAAAATAAAGACCCACATTCATTCTACCGCAACAACAGAAACGACATTCCATACAGAAGGACATACAACATCACGCTGTATGTCCTTCTGCACATATTGTCAATATCGTTCCACCGCGTCCACGACCCGCGTTTTCCGTGCCTTTCCCAACGTCTTACATCATTGTCTCTTTGAGAAAACCAGAGCGACTGGTTACGATTTTTCTTGACTTTATTTTGACAAAATATTTTCTCAAAAGAGGTGTAAACGAATGTTAAATTCGATAGAATGAAGGGCATTTTATACAATACCGCCTTTTGACATACCCCATTCCATAGTCCGGAAAAGTTCGTTCCGCTTTCTGATAATGCCCATTTCGCAGTCCGATTAAGCCCATATCAGGGTGCGATATGGTGCTTTTCAGCTCCCAATATGGGCCATTTCGCATGCCGAAATGGTGCTTTTTGCAATGCGGCAAGATGTCCTTTAAATTTAAGTCATTGGTATTCAGCTACTTATGTAAACCTCTTATAATTCGCGTATTTGCGCCCAAAGGAAAGTCCGACAGCAAATACTCGCTTATTTTTCGGGGTATATCAGGAAACTCGGACCGAAAAATCAGAATCCGGTTACAATCTGTAAGCAACCCTCATCGCATCGCTCACAGCAGAAATAAACGACGCTTATCCGTGAGTGATGCCGCAGTTTTTGTTGAAACCCGTCCCCACCTGAATTCCGACGAGTCATTTTTTAGATATCGAACACAACAATACTTACTGCCAAGATATAAGAATATCGCGCAAATTTATTATTTTTGCATCATATTTCTACAACATCGGTGCATCCACTCTCCACCGACATTGCAATCGACCGAAGCTTGACTTATATCGGCATACAGGGTATAACTGAGAACCATATTTCCCGAATCAGAATAAAAAAATACATACTTATATGGGCATAAAACTCGCAGGACGTGTTGCAGCTATGCTTCTGCTCACGGTGTCCGGACCTTTATCAGCACAACGCAGCGAAACATTAGTCGAGAAAGACTGGAAGTTCTCAAAAGGTGATTTCAAGCAGGCGGCAATGCCTGAGTTCGACGACAGCCGCTGGCAGACGGTCTGCGTGCCGCACGACTGGGCCATATACGGGCCGTTCGACATAATAGACCTCGCGAGTCTGCCCAAGGACCGTTTCTATATTTGCCGCAGCATCAGGAACCGCAACGATGCGACGCTCCACACACTGCCCCACTGGACGTGGCCGGGACGCGAAGGCGAGGTCACACCGATGTTTGTCCATACGAGCTATCCGGCTGCCGGACTGTTCGCAAACGGCAAGAGCCGGGCGGACGCGAGAAGAGCAACAGCTCGCTGAAAAGCCGTTACAGACTGATGTGGAACGACGTTAGATACGAACCGGGCGAGCGTTCCGGCCGTCTCACTCTCAAGGCAAAGGCTTCCGGACTGAAGTCTGCCGGGATGAGTCTCGACGTGAAACGACATGGCTCATTCGTCAGAACAACAGACGAAACGCATAAGAAAAACAGGAAATCCTTACGACATAACATAATTTAAAACACTAAAAACTACTATGAAGAAATTATTCTCACTCATCTTCGTTGCCGTCATGACGGCTCTGACGGCAGGCAATGCCTGCGCACAGAACGCCATGACGGTGAGCGACACGAAGCAGTCGGGCAGCTTCCCGATAGTCGGTGACGACGGAACAACCGCCACCATCGTGTTCGACAAGAACGACGCTCAGGTCGTTGAGACCGCTGCCACGGCACTCGCAGGCGACATCAAGGCCGTGACAGGCAAGGAAATCAAGGTCGGAACAGAGCTTGCAGCCGGCAGTTCACCAATCATCGCTGGCACGATAGGTTCGTCCGAGCTCATCGACCGCCTCGCTGCCGAAGGCAAGATAGACGTTTCCGACATCAAGGGTAAATGGGAGGCATACGGCCTTCAGACCGTGGATGATCCCGCAGAAGGCGTTGACCGCGCCCTGGTTCTGTTCGGTTCGACACCCCGTGGCACGGCTTACGCCATCTTCGAGGTGTCGCGTCTGATGGGCGTATCGCCTTACATCTGGTGGGCCGACGTCGTTCCGGCGCATAAGGAACAGCTGTATGCCTCGGCAGGACGCAGCGTAACGGGTGAACCTTCGGTGAAATACCGCGGCATATTCATCAACGACGAGGACTGGGGATTCCAACCGTGGGCGGCCAAGAACATGGATCCCGACCGCAATAATGTGGGTCCCAACAGCTACGCCAAGGTGATGGAACTGCTCCTTCGCCTGCGTGCCAACACGCTGTGGCCTGCCATGCACCTGTGCTCGGAGGCTTTCTGGGCAAACAAGGCCAACCTTCCCGTGGCGAAGAAATACGACATCGTGCTCGGCTCGAGCCACTGCGAGCAGATGCTTCGCGACAATGAATGGGAATGGAGACGCTGGGGTGACGGCACCGGAACATACGAGAACTGGAACTATGTGACCAACAAGGAGAAGATACAACAGTATTGGGAGGAGCGCGTTATAGAAAGCAAGGGCTTCGATGCGATGTACACCACCGGCATGCGCGGCGTACACGACTGGGGCATAAGCGGCTATCCTACCACCCAGGACAAGGTGCGCGGACTCACGGAAATAATAGATTTCCAACGCCAACTGCTCAAAAAGCACATCGGCGACCCGACCACCGTGCCGCAGATATTCATACCTTACAAGGAAGTTCTCGATGCCTACAACGCCGGACTTCAGGTTCCCGAGGACATCACTCTGACATGGGTGGACGACAATCACGGCTACATCAGACAGATGCCTACAAAGAGTGAGCAGGCGCGTTCGGGCGGAAACGGCATTTATTATCACCTTTCCTACTGGGGAACACCGCAAGACTATCTGTGGCTTTGCTCCACATCGCCGTCGCTCATAAGCTATGAGCTGAGCAAAGGATACGACTACGGCATACGCACGCTGTGGATAATCAATGTGGGAGACATCAAACCTGCCGAGGCAGAACTGGAATTCTGCATGGACCTGGCGTGGGATGTTGAACGCTGGAACCCGGAAGAGGCTCACAAGTACAGCCGCTACTGGGCCGCGAAAACCTTCGGTGAGGAATATGCCGACGAGTTGAGCGACATCAAACAGGAATACTATCGTCTTGGCGCTGGCGGCAAACCGGAGCACATATTCGCCGTGAGCTACACAGACGAAGAGAAGGACCGCCGCATCGCCGACTACAAAAACATCGTGGACAAGGTGGACAATCTCAAGGCGAGAATACCGTCGGAGCTGCAGGATGCTTACTTCGAAATGATAGAATATCCTGTAAAAGGCGCATACTATATGAACGTAAAGACATTCCGCGCAGCGCAGAGTCTCACGCTGGCAAAGGCCGGACAGCGCGACAAGGCGCTGGAGTATGCAGCCGAGGCACGCAAGGCTTACAGACAGATAGAGCTGCTGACGAATAAATACAACAACGAGATTGCGGGCGGCAAATGGAACGGAATGATGGACTTCAAGCCGCGTCAGCAGTCGCAATTCTACATGCCTGAGACCGCAACTCTGTCAAACATAAGCAGCGTTCAGACGGAAACGGTGAAAGAACAGACCTTCGCCGTGGCTGCCGACAAATACACATCGACCCGAGGTAACGTCGTTACTCTCGAAGGACTGGGCGTTGGCGGCAACAGCGTCACCGTATGGCCGATAGACAAAACGGTGTATTCTGCCGACAAGGCAGGCAGCGCTCCCTACGCGGAATACGACGTTGAGGTGAAGAAAGGAGCCAACATCATCTCGGCACGATGCCTCCCCACATTCCCGATAAACAGCAGTTTCGACCTGCGCGTGGGCATATCGGTGGACGGAGGTGAGCCACAAGTGTGCTCGCTCAAGACCACAGCGACCGAAGGAAAGTGGAACACGACTGTGCTGCAGGGCTTCAACGACGCCACAGTTACCTACAATGCCGACGAGGATAAGACCGTCAGCGTGCGGGTATATATGCTCGATCCGGGCGTCGTGCTGAGCGAGATATACAACCGTCTGCCCGAATCGGCCGACAATTCGCTCACCGTTAAGCTGATAAAGAACAACGACTTCGAGCTCCGCACCGACGGAACGCCAAACCCGCAGGGCAACACCGACCGCGGCATTCCCTACGGATGGGACCACACAGGCGAGCTGACACTTGGACAGAACGGACTGCCTTCATACGGAATAAACCAGGATGCAGCCAACCTGCACGGCTCGAACGTGTGCTGGATAAACTCGTTCCCGATGCCGGAATTCTTCGAACTGTCGCAGACAATACCCGCGTCGGAGATAGAACCGGGCACTTATCGCGTGTCGTGCATGCTGTGGATGGAAGAGAACAAGAAGACTTCGGGACGCCTCTTTGCCAACAACAACGTGCAGTATTACGGAAGCGAGAGCGACTACACCAATCTTCTAACGCCGGGCGAGGTGAACACTTACGCCGGATATGCCGGACAGAACGGCGCAGGACCGTTCAATCTGAAGCCCATGGAGGTGTATGTCACCGTAGCCAAGGGCGAAGACCTCAAGCTGGGAATACGCACAGGCAACAGGCGCAACGACGGAACCACGGCCACGGACAACGCCGGATGGTTCAAGGTGGACAACTTCCGCATAGAGAAAGTGAGCGGAATGCCCGAACCTCAGGATGAGGACCTCACGCTGACAAAGCAGCTTATAACCAACTACGACTTCGAACTCTACGACGACAACGGCAAGATAAAGGAGAACACATCGGGCGAAACGCGCCGCGGAACCATCTACGGCATACACGGATGGAAGGTGGCCGGACGGTTCCCGGGCGACTCTTACGGCATAAACAAGGACGCGTCTAATCCTCACGGCGCAAATGTCTGCTGGTTCCAGGCAAAGAACGGCAGCATGCCGGACGACTTCGCGCTCTATCAGACCATACCCGCCGACAAGCTCACTCCCGGACGTTACATGATATGCTGCCGCCTCTGGGCAGAAGAGGGACAGCTGTCCACGGTGCGCCTGTTCGCCAACGACAACGTGCAATACTACGGAATGGACATGGACTACGACAAGAACCTGACGCCGGGCGAGCACAACACCTTCGCCGGATACATAGGAGGAGCACCCAACACGTTCGTGTTGCAGGACATGTATGTGTATGTTGACATAAAGGAAGGCGACGACCTGACCTTCGGCATACGCTCGAGCAACACCAACGCCGACGGCACCAAGGGCACCGACAACAAGAACGGATGGTTCAAGACCGACTTTTTCCGCATATATAAGGTGGATGCCACCGACGGCATAGACGCCACGACGGCAGCCAACGGAAAGGCAGCCAAGGGCGTATATAACATAAAAGGCCAGAAGGTGGGCGCAGAACTGAGCGACAACCACAACCTGCCGAGCGGACTGTATATAGTGAACGGACGCAAGACAGTGGTGAGATGAACACACAAGCAAGACACATAAAGACAACGAACGCGGCAAGGCGGCCTCCACGGGAGACCGCCTTTCGTGTTAATTTACGGGCAAACAGTTGCGCATCACGCAACATATAGATAACTTTGCATACCGAAAACGACAAATCACAATGATAAAACTGAAAGAAAACCAGGGCATCCCAAGGCACATACTGCTGATGATGTCCATCATGGCGGGCCTCACAGTGGCCAACCTTTACTACAATCAACCGTTGCTGGAACTTATACGTGCCGACATAGGCACGACCGAGGTGGAGGCCAACCTCATCACCGTAATATCGCAGACGGGATATGCTCTCGGTCTGTGTTTCATCATTCCGATGGGCGATCTCTACTCCCGCCGCCGCATAATAGCCGTCACGCTGACCACGGCGGCCGTGATGAGCCTCATCATAGCCACCTCGGGCAGCCTCAGCCTGATATGGGGCGCGTCGCTGCTCATGGGCATGTGCTCGGTCATACCGCAGCTGTTCATACCGATAGCCGGCCAATACTCGCGGCCGGAGAATAAGTCGCGCAACATAGGCTACGTGCTCAGCGGACTGCTGACGGGCATTCTCGCCTCGCGGGTGATAAGCGGTTTCATAGGCGAACAGCTGGGCTGGCGCGCCATGTTCTTCATCTCCGCCGCACTGATGGTGGTGTGTCTGGTGGTGTCGGTGAGCATGATGCCTGCCATGAAGCCCAACTTCAGCGGCACCTATCCGCAACTCATGCACACCGTGTGGCGCATAGTGCGCACCCGTCCGCGCATCCGCATCAACGCCGTACGCTCCGGACTGGCATTCGGTTCGATGCTCGCCATCTGGTCGTGTCTGGCTTTCCACCTTGCAGGCGAGCCGTTCAACGCCGGCGCCACGATGACCGGCGTGCTCGGACTGTGCGGCATGGCGGGCGCGATAGCGGCAAGCGGAATGGGCCGACTGGTGCCGCGCTACGGCACACACCGCTTCAGCATAGCCGGCGCGGTGCTGCAACTGGCGGCATGGGCCACGGCATTCTTCCTCGGCAACAGCTACGCCGGACTCATAGCAGCCATAATACTTGCCGACATAGGCGTGCAGTGCATACAGCTGAGCAACCAGAGCGACTGCATACAACAGCTGCCTGAGGCCGCCAACCGCGTGAACACCATATTCATGACCGTCTATTTCATAGGCGGCTCGCTGGGCACTCTGTGTGCCGGTGTGGGCTGGGACACGTGCGGCTGGGGCGGAGTGTGCCTCACAGGAGCGCTTTTCGCGCTTCTCTCGCTCGCAATAACGCTCGTGGCAGGACCGGCAAGGCAAAAGACCGTAAACGCCTGACAGGCGCGCCAAATGGCCCTACACACATAACGGCATACCGCGAGGCGGCAGACAACATCCTGTTTTTCCGCCCCGCGGTATTATTTTGCATCATAGCCAAACCGTGTCATAAGAAAGCCACATAAGGTAATGTATATTTATGCAGAAATAAGAAACGCATTTTGCATAAATATACAGCGTAACTCAAAATTAAGCCACTTATTTCGCGTCGCAAAACTTTTGGCCGCAAATACGCGAGTTTTGAGCGGTTTACGCAAGTGGTTGTCAGTCAGCGGTTTGCATTTTCCGGCAATCCGACGGCCTCCATACTGCGTTGCGAAATAGCCCATTTCGCACTCTGATATGGCCCATTTCGTGCCCCGATATGCCCAATATCGCACCATGATAAAGCCCATTTCAGGGTGCGATAAAGCCCATTTCGCAAAACCGACTTATTTTTCATGCCATCCGGAAGGGAAAATACGACGGGTCGGAAAAGAATTTTCCGTCCGATAAAGCCCATTTCACCGCACTCCGTTTTCTATTTTGAGAAAAATTTTTGTCAAGATTTTTTACTGCCGGAAATGAATAAATATACAGAAAACGGGGCGAAAGCGGCTTTTTCGTGTCATAAAGACCATGACGCGGAAAGAGGCTTATAAAACAAAAAACCGTGACGGACACGATG
>ENA-OOXM01001302-OOXM01001302.1-human-gut-metagenome-genome-assembly--contig:-NODE-1302-length-19202-cov-12.467697_pt1 | contig 19202 bp, 14 predicted proteins | sample MGYA00241589_ERZ501347 | MGnify/ENA primary metagenome ERZ501347 (study PRJEB25962, sample SAMEA2042832) | human gut metagenome | biome: human gut; feature: human-associated habitat; material: faeces...
CCTAAACGATTCATTTCCTGAAAAAAACGTTCAAAAGAATAAAATCTATAATGACTGTTCATCCCACATAATTTATCTTTAAAATTCATCATCGCTTGCTACCTTTCTTTCATCTTCATCATCCGCTATATATTCATATAAGTATGCAATTTCAGAAATTGGCATCTTTACATGATAATTTTTCAACATGGAATCAAAACTTTGATTCACCTGCTCAATAAAATCACTATGGTTATTCGCAAAATCATCTAAATTCTCATATATTTCAATTGCTGTCTTTGTTACCAAACGCTCAACAAGGAAACAAATATGGATATAAATTCCAATGATTGTACGACTTTGAAATTTTTTCTGCATAACCAACTGTAAGTTTTGCACGGATTCACTAACAAAATCCAATAATTTTTGTGGATTTAAAATTGTTAGATTTTCCATGACAGATTGAATTGAGAAATTCTTTAATAAATTTTGATTAAACTCTTCAATTTCATCCTCATCTAAATATGGTTTAAAGATTGAATTTAATATATCAATATCTTTAAAATTCATAATATCTTCTAAAGAAACACTTCGAACCCCTTTTAATTTCAAGCTCAACGGTTTTACCATTAAAACCACATCATATTTTTCAAACAAAGGATCCTCATGTTTATTTTTCTGTAAACAATCATAGTCATATTCTATAAACTTAATATCCACCTTTTTAGGAAGACTATTCTGCAACAAATGTGATAATTTTTCACTTACTGAAACACTAACATCATTTGTGATGGCAATCGCCTTCTCTTTTTTTGCGACAGATAATATTTTATAATGACACTGATTTTCTTCACACGACTCACTTAGAATTGTTTCTAAATCGTGATGCTGAATCATTTTCATCCCAACATTTAATGCTAAAGAAGTAGAGATATTATTGATTACACCCACATTCATCGTATCACTAATTACATCTCCAATCTCTTCTAAAGATCCCATATCCACTAATAAGATAATGTTCTTTAAATGCATGTTATTGTTGATATATTCATTTAATTTTTTAGTAATTTCTTCCACTGGCGTATCTAGTGGCATGTCGATTGCTTCAAAAATATAATGATTCAACAATGAGTTTGCTGCATCCGCAATGGAAGAAGCCGTTGAATATCCATGACTCAAAATAATTCCCATGGTATCTTGACCTTGAAGTTCTTTGTTGTACATACGAATATTCAGCATTAAGAAAATCTTATTCATATTTGACAAACTAACATTCGTAGCTGTTTTTATTTGCTTAATAATCTGATCTGCAATAATCGACTCATTCATCATCATGTCTGACATTGTTTGTAAACATTCTTGAATATCTTTTGAATAATTCGATTCCCATTGATTCAATAAAGAAGTATTTCTACCTGTTGAAATAATCATACGCGTTAATACATACGCACAATTTACTGGAAGAATGATGTTTTTCGCATTTTTCACTATATTCAATACATCCATCACTAAACTATTCATCGCATCAATACGAGCATCGTGATATGACTGTTCAAACACTAAAACATCATAATAATGACGGACTGCATCTTGACCAATCTCTAAAAATCTAGCTTGTGAATTTACTTTGTTTTTCAAATCCTCATATGCATTCAAAAGCTGTTCCCACATTTGAATCATCTTTTCACCTAATTCATGTTTTTCAAATGAATCGATACGCACAAATGTAGCTTCTTCTTTTTCATATTTATCCACACTCATCTGTTCAAGAAGATGTGTCGGTAAGTGATAAATTCTTACTTCCATTTCCTCTTCATGAATGGTTTCACTAAACGCATTGGCACAAATAGCCTTGATAGATTTTTGAAGATCACTTATATTTCCTTGAAATTGGTGATTTACTAAGAAATTACACAACTTCTCTGAAATTAATATTTTTCTTTTTAACCGCTCTTGTTCCTCTTGGAAAAAATGAACAACTAACCGTGTACGCTCATCTTCACTACGTTCTTGTAAACTAGGAATATGACAGATCACTGGTATATTGATTAACAAATTTTCATTTAATGAAATTCTGGGTTCATTTTCAATACAAAGAACAAGCCTTACTTTTGATTGAACACGAACATATTCATTGCCCTCTCGACAAAAGTATCCATAACGAAGGAAGTCTGCAATTTTTTCTTGAGCTTGATCCGACAAATATTGTGCATCTTGTATACACAACATTTTGCCATCTGAATTTTCCAAGATTCCCTTCTTTACTTCACCATTATGTTCATATCCAAACAGATCTTCCATTTGAGCTATTCGCTCTTCATGTAAAGAAACCTTTTTTACATCTAAAACAATATGACCTTTTTCATTCAAATGATTCTGGCAAAACTCTTTCATGCAGCTTACCAAGTACATCTTTCCTGTTCCACGCTCTCCATATAGAATAATTGGAAGTCCATCTGGATATAATAATGCAGATTTTATCTGAGAAATCGGATAACTCAAGCTACCATCATACCCGACTGATTTTTGGAAATCCTTCAAATCTGGAGAACTATATTTTAATTCCTGCATTAATTCATGAATTGAAATATATTCATTTTGTTTTAGAACAACATGATAAATTTGTTCTAAAGCATTTTTCGACAAATAATAAACAGGTCTTGAACTGATTTTCACAACCAAATCATCTTTTACTAACTCATTTAAATATTGAGAAGTTAAAGAGCGCGAAATACTTAATTCTTTACTAATTGTTATTGTTGTGAAATTTGAAAAACGATCTAATTGAAAATGTTGCGACATTTTTTGAAGATAGTTATAAATCTGTTGTTTTGACGTTAACTGATTCATTTTACACCTCCTAACAAATATCGCCTGTCGACGATATCATTTTATTAAGAAATCAATTTTTAGTCTGTAGTTCCAAATAAAAAAGACACTATTCGGTAAATTTTAAGTAAAATCGACACTTTCGACATCTACTTTTGATTACTGTTAAGCCCTTTCATTTTTAATTGTATCTGCATTCGACACTAAATTGCAAAAATTCTCTATTGTGTCTAATTGCACGACATTTACTTTTTTACGATAGAAAAAGAGCAAAAATTGATGATTTCTGCTCTATAATTCACCTTATCTTTAACGATTTGACTTTTTGATCCACTCTTTTGTACTCATAAGCTTATCTGGGAATGTTTTAAAATCTTTTAATTTCCAAGTCCAGTTTTTATTCGACACAGTTCCTGGTGTATTGATTCGTGCCTCTTCTTTAAATCCACAAATATCCCAAATCGGCAATATGACAGTATCTGCATCCGTATCTAGAGCATATTGACAAAGCATCTCATTAAAAGAACGACTTGAATATCCCTGATTTTTAAAGAATCGACGCAAACTAATACGCTTATTTGAATCATATGTATGATAATCTTCATTACATGTCGCATTATCATGTGTACCTGTATATAACACAGAATTTTTCTTTGCCTTTTTCTTTAATTGCTTAGTTTCCATTCTAAACAATAAAACATCCATGCCAGGTATACCATAATCATCTTCAAGTTCAATCACTTCTGGACGAATCAATCCTAAATCTTCAGCCACCAAAACAATATCTGGACACGCTTTTAAAATCGCGTCCATCAATTTATGAGCTGGTCCTAAGATCCATTTTCCTTCAATAGCTGTTGGACAAGATTCTGGTATCTTCCAATATGTATCAAAAGCTCTAAAATGATCAATTCTTACCATGTCATAACAACGGTTCATCCAACTCATACGATTGCACCAAAAAAGATATCCATTCTCTTCTTGCGCATCAAAATCATAGATTGGCATACCCCAACGTTGTCCTGTTTCACTAAAATAATCCGGAGGACAGCCAGCAATAAATTCTGGTTTTCCTTCTTCATCTAATAAGAAAGCCTCACGATTACACCACACATCTGCACTATCTAAATCTACATAGAAAGGCATATCCCCCATAATTTTCAGATTTCTTGCATGTGCATACATCTGGATCTCATCTAATTGTTTATAAAATATAAACTGTAAAAACTGGATATACAAAATTTCGTTCTGATAGTCATTTAAATCGATATCACGATTTTTTGGCCAATTTTTATATTCATCTTCCCATTCAAACCATGGAGCTCCATTGTAAAAACTCTTAAACAACGAGTAAGCAGACCATTCTTCTAACCAGAATGCATCGCGTTTAAACGCCTCAAAATCTTCTTTGAATGAATCAAATTCTTTTTTAAAAACTTTAAAGGCCTTTTGAAAATAAGGTTCCTTAAATTCACGAATCTTATCATATTCAATAAAGTCTTTAAACTTATTACAATTCACAATTGAACTTTGTGTCAATAATCCCATTTCACACAAACGATCCAAGTTAATATAAATAGGATCTCCCGCAAAACTAGAATAAGTTTGATATGGAGAATGAGTGGGACCAGTCATTTGTAACGGCAATATTTGCCATATACTGTAACCCGCATCCGCAATAATATCAATCATTCGAATTGTTTTTTGCCCTAAATCACCAATCCCTTGATTTGCAGGGATAGAGAAAACAGGACATAAAATTCCTGCACTTCTATTCATTTTCGCACCTTATGTAATCCCTTTCATTACAACTATTTTATCACAATTTATAAGAAAAAGGCTATATATTTCAAAAATATATTGCCTTAATCCATCGAAAACAAATCTTTTAGCTCTTCCTTAGATAATGTTGATATTCCACCATTCGAATTTTCAACAAATAAATCACTCATTTCTTTTTTGCGCTTTTGCATTTCATAAATCTTTTCCTCAATCGTATTCTTCATCAACAACTGATAAACAAGAACATTCTTTGTCTGTCCAATACGATATGCACGGTCTGTCGCTTGATTTTGTGCACTTACATTCCACCAAGGATCAAAATGAATAACGGCCTGTGCCTTTGTTAGATTCAAACCTGTTCCGCCTGCCTTTAAAGAAATCAAGAATACATTGGAATCATCATTTTGAAAAGCATCTACTTCTTCTTTACGCTTCTTTTTATCTACCGCACCCGTAATCATATGATATTTGATGCCTCGTCGATCAAATTCTTCAATGAAATCATCAAAAATACTTGTAAAACTAGAAAACAACAAAACCTTCTTGCCATTCTCTTTTAAGGTTTCAATCAAATCCAAACACATCGAAAATTTTGTACTTTCACCCTTATAGTTTTCGTACAACATTCTTGGTTCGCAACAAATCTGACGTAAACGCGTCATCATCGCAAGAATCAAAATTGAATCTACCTTTTCTAGTTCTAGTTGCTGTTGAAGCTGCTCATTGACCTGAGCCAAATTCGCAAGATACAATTGTTTTTCTTCCGGACTAAAATTCAACCACATATCCTTCTCAACTTTATCCGGCAAATCTTTTAGCACTTGTTTTTTTGTTCTTCGCAAAATAAATGGAGAAACCAACTTTTGTAACTGCGACTTCCTTTTTTCATCTCCCATTTGAATTGGTTTTTCAAAATTCTTTGTGAAATAATTCAAACTATATAAATATCCAGGCAATAGAAAATCAAAAATACTCCACAATTCACTTAAACCATTCTCAATTGGCGTACCCGTTAAAGCTAAACGATGTCTACTCTTTAATGATTTTACACTTTGCGCATTCTTCGTTTTTGGGTTCTTTATAAACTGCGCCTCATCCAAAATAATATATTCAAATTCCATTGGCGCATATAATTCCACATCTCTTCGCAAGTAGTCGTATGTTGTGATATAAAGCTCATAGTTTTCTTTAATAATATCTTTACGAGCTTCTTGCATCCCCGTAACACATACGGCATTCACATCGATTTTAAATTTTTCGATTTCTGACATCCAGTTATACATTAAACTACTTGGACATACAATCAAGCTTGGTTTATCTTTTGAAACATACTGCTCATAAAATACCAAGACTTGTAATGTTTTTCCAAGTCCCATATCATCGGCAAGAATTCCATTTAATCCCATATTTTTTAAATCATACAACCATTGAATACCCTGCTGCTGATATCTGCGCAATAAAGATTTATATTCATCCTTCAATTGAATCGTCTGTTCTTTTACTTTCATTAATCGATTTGTATATTCTGTAACCGAATCATCATTACGAACATCCAATTCTGAATCTACGTCCATTAAATGGAACGCTTGATACGCAGGCTTTTCAATTGTCTCTTTTTTGAAATCTTTCGCTGTTAAATTCATTGTCGAAGCCAATTCATCCAACTGTTCTAATCCTGTATCTTCCAAATCAATCATTTCACCATTCTTTAATTGATAAAACTTTTTCTTCTTTCGATATGCATTTAAAATATGCGACAATTCATCCGCATTGATATCACTATCCAATTCCATCTTCAATAAATCATTTTGCACATAAACTTTCACACTCAAATTCATACTGCGACGATTTTTCAATCGTTTCAACTCTTCCGAAACATACACATCCGCCTGTTTTTGAATCAATGGAATACCATAATCCAAAAAATTATAGAGTGCATCACTTCTACCTTTAAAAATAGCCTTATTATCTTCAATCTTTACCGCATAATGCTGAATTATGGCTTCAACACTCGCTATTTGATTCGAATCTGTGTGCGCAAAGAAACTCTTCTTCTGGTTATTCTCTAAATATGTTCCCCATACGACCATATTGGCATTTTCTAAATCCGAATACACACGAATATTCTCTATAAGAGTTGTATACTTTTCCACATCTACATTTGTTTCTAATTTTATGTATTCCATATACGGTTGCAGGCATTGTAAATAAAAAGCTTTGAATTCTGACTTTTTAATTAACCATCCATCATTTTGTTGCAAATTATAGGCTAGTGAAGCTAAAAAACCATCTAGATCCATAGTATATTGCACAATTTCTTTATGATTCACCATATAAAGATGTTTATTGCCAATCAAAAAGCTATCATCTAGTTCTGTATTGAGTTCAAAACAATCTTCATGTTCCAACAAATTCAAAACTAGTTTTATATTTTTTTTAGACGTTTTAAATTCTGTATACTCTTTAGGCAAAGATGCATTTAGATTAAAGAAATCATCCAAACATTCTGAATAAATTTCTCCTTCTTTTTGCCAATCTTTTGTAAAAGCATATTTTAATAAAAAATTATAAATCAATTGGCTAGGCTCATCTAAATCATCATTAGTCAAGTAAATCTGTGTGTTCTTCCCAAAAGACTCCAATCTTTTCTCAAAAAAGCCACGTAACAGATCTTGTATATTTTTTACCGTATAAGCTCGGCTTACTTGAATCTTTAATTTAAATGCAATCTGATCATAATAATATGAATTTGTGTGATATAAAGATAATCGAATTCGATTTTCATTTTCCTTAAAAAAACTACTTACTTTATCTTCTTGTTTTTCTTTTAAAAATTCAAATGCCACTTGATTCAAGTCATTTATACGACGACGCTTACGTTCTAATTCTTCCTGTCGATTTTTTTCTTTTACATAGTTTTGATAATCAACATGAAACGGAAAAGTTTGTGGATTTATCGCATTGATAGCTCGTACTACACTTACTAAATGCACACACCCTGAATGTGGATCTTGGCAACAAGTACAATTTGTAGTCAAAAGTGTTCCATATTCATTCACTCTAAAATTTAAAATTTCTTCACTCCAACGTGTTTGAATAGTTGCCTTTACTTCATAATATAAAATCTTGTCATGTACTCTTTCAATTGAAATCTGTTCAATCTTACCTGCATAATAAGGATCGTTTGCCTCATAATAAATCCATGAATTTTTAATAAAACGATTTAAAGACTCTTCAAAAATATGCATACACAGCCCACCTAACTTTCCTTATATTATATCATATTTGACTTTTCATTTTTCAATTGTTAATGTTGAAGAAAAGAAAGAAGAAAGATTATGAACACAAAAACATATACAACCTTACCGCAAGAAGCAAAAGATATTCGTATCAAAGTATTCATGAAAGAACAAGGCTTCGAAAATGAATTTGATGATATTGATCAAATCAGTTCACATATTGTAGTTTTCGATGAAACAAAGCCTGTCGGAACTTGTCGTTTCTTCAAAGAAAACAATCATTACACTATTGGAAGAGTTGCCGTATTAAAAGAATATCGAAATAAGCATATTGGTCATTTGTTACTAGAAAGTGCAGAAAAAGAAATCAAAAGAATAAACGGAGACGTAATTGTGGTGCACGCACAAGTTCGTGTTAGCTCATTCTACGAGAAACAAGGCTATATTCAGTTTGGTCAAATCGACGATGATGAAGGAGTCCCACATGTGTGGATGAAAAAAAAGATACAGTATTAAGCTACTGTATCCAAAATATCTTTCATCTTTTTTGCCAATCCCTTTGTCTTTTCAACAGATAAAGAACAAATCGCAACACGAATACCCAAATTTACTTTGACTGTAAAAATGTTATTTTCCATTAATGCCTCATGGAATTTGTCACGCGTTTCATTATCCATAGATAAAGTTACAAAGAATCCTTCCTTATAAGGATAATGCTTTAGCCCAACTTCCTTAGCCTCTTTGACAAAAATATCTCCACGTTCTTTTAATAAATTTACATAGTGCAATCTTTCTTGGTCATACGCATCTTTATGATTATCTAATACATCCACAAATGTAGCCATAGCTCCATTATTGATATTTGACCAAGTTGCACGCGCATCCTTTTCAAACACGATCTTCACTTGATTTACCGCTTCTTTTTCTTGCCCTAACACAATGGCAGCTCCACAACGAAGTCCATAGCTTGTCATTGATTTGGATAAACTAAATGCGACAATCACGACAAAGTTTTTCTCAATTTGATCAAACTGCGCAAAGTATTCTTTCGCCTTTTCTTGTCTAGAAGAAAAATCAATATACGCAATATCATTCAACAATACAACAGCATGTGTTTTTGAACATTCATTCAAGAAAGAGATCACTTCTTTCCATTCTTCTTCACTTAAAGAATAACCTGTAGGATTATGGCAAGGATCATTAATAACAATCACTAATCGATTCTGTTTTTCCATTACTTTCTTACAAGCCGCTTTGAAAGAATTTAAATTAAAATGATCTTCTTCAAACAAGCTATACTTTTCCACATTCAAATTGTGCATCTGCGCCATTAATGCATAAGAACCCCATGCGATTTCTGGCAAGATTACGGTTTGCCCTTCATCTAAACACTCTTGTAAAGTCATACCAACAGCACCTGTCCCTCCAGGAGTCGCGATCACTTCATGTTCTAGGTGTGAATTTCCATTTAATACCCAATCGTATACTTTTTGTCTAAAATCAGGATTTCCTCTAAAACTAGCTGCGTACGCTGCCAATACTTTATTATCTAAATTTTTTAATGAACTATATACACTATCCAAGGCAACCAAAGTTCCTTCTTCATCATATAAAGAACCAATTGTCGCATCTACAACATTTTCACTTCCCACCTTAGCTTTAGCCTCTTTTGCCTTGGCAACAATCGAGAATACAGTATCTACGATTGGTGTTTGATTGACACTTTCCTTCACAAAATTCATACTTTTTTTTCCTCCTTTAAAGTATATGCTCCCAATACTTTTACACTTTCACATACAGATTGAATCTGTTCAATACAATCATTTGCCTTTGACATATCCCCTTCAATTTCAACAAAGAAGAAATACTCAAAAGGCTTATTTTTCATCGGTCTAGACTGAATACTTTCCATATTCAATCCATTCTTGGCAATACAATCAATGATTTTAGCCAGTGCACCACTTTCATGTTTAACCGATAAAACCATACTAAAGCGATTGCCCTGCATTTGTGGCTTTAATCCAATCACTAAGAATCGCGTTGTGTTAGTCGCATTTTCTTGAATGTTTGTAGCCAACACCTTTAAGCCATACAGCTCTGCATTTTCCTTAGCACCAATAGCTGCTTTATGCACATCCTTCTGTGCTGAAATATATTGAGCTGCCATCGCCGTATTTGGATAAGCCACTGTTTGTACATTTAATTCCTTCAAGAATTCTTTAGATTGTGAAAGTGCTTGATCCTTTGAATAGACCCACTCCACATCTTTCAATGTACTGCCAGGAACTCCAAGTAAACATTGTTCAATCTTTTGATCATAAATTGACTGAATATACACTGGATATTCCATTAATAAATCTAAGACTTCTCCAACTAAACCAGAGTTTGTGTTCTCAAAAGGAATCACACCATATTGTACGTCTGAATGAACAACCATTTGAAAGACTTCCTCAAAACTAGAAACACCCACTTTTGGATTGGAAGGAAACAGCTTTTCACTCACCATATGCCCAAAGGCACCTTCTACGCCACAATATCCAACTTTATCATGAGACTGCAACGTTCTTTGATAGGCCTTCGATTCTTTCATAATGAACTTTATAAAAGACTCATAATATTCTTTATAATCCGGATTCTGAATAAACTGCAGATTCTTTTCAATCACAACCTGCTCTCTACCTGAATCTAGAATTGGTAAAGCATTTTCTATTTTATACGCAATTACATCTTTGACGGCATCCAATCGAGCTTCATACAGCTTAGCCATTTCACGATCGATCGCATCAATTTGTGCGCGTGCTTGTTCTAATTTATTCATGGGTTCACCTCAATGAATATCATACCATAATTTTCATCTGTTTTCTGAAAATGAATGTATCATTTTTAGTCATTTATTTATTACTAATTTTAAAATGACTAAAAGTAGAAAATCAAACGACTTTCTACTTCATAATACTCTCAAATTCATCAATTAAAGAATCAAACAATTCAATCGCATCTTCAATTGGTTTTGGACTTGCCATATCAACACCAGCCATACGTAATAATTCAACTGGAGATTTTGTACATCCTCCTTTTAAGAAAGATAAGTATGCTTCAATATCGGCTTGTGTTCCATGAAGCAATTTTTGTGATAGAGCCATAGCTGCACTAAATCCTGTCGCATATTGGTATACATAGAAGTTCATATAGAAATGTGGAATACGAGCCCATTCCATACTGATTTCATCATCTACAATCACATCTTCACCATAATAGAATTTATTTAAATCCGCATAGATTTGATTCAATGTATCACTTGTTAAGACTTCGTTGTTTGCGGTTTTTTCATTGATGATTTTTTCAAATTCCGCAAACATACACTGTCTAAACAATGTTGTTCTAAATTGTTCCATAAAGTGATTAATCAAATAAGCCTGGAATTTAGGATCTGAGTTTTGTTTGCGCAAATAATCCATCAATAAAGCTTCATTACAAGTACTCGCAACTTCAGCTACAAATATTTTATAGTGACGATCTAATGGAGCTTGATATTTTGTAGACATATAAGAATGCATCGCATGCCCCATTTCATGAGCTAAAGTAAATTCTGTATCTAAAGAATTCGCAAAATTCATCAACACAAATGGATGTACTCTTTGTCCACTAGAATATGCGCCTGAACGCTTTCCTTCATTTTCATATACATCGATCCAACGAGAATTCAATCCTCTTTCATACACCTTGGCATATTCAGTTCCATACAATTGAATGGAATGTAAAACATCTTCTTTAGCTTGTTCAAAAGAAACAGGAACATTACATTCATTGACCATAGGAACATATAGATCATACATGTGAAGTTTATCTTTCTTCATAACTTCTTTACGTACTCGCATATATTTATGTAAAACATGAATGTTTTTATGTACCGTTTCAATCAATTGTTCATATACTCTTGGTGAAACATTATTCGCATCTACAGCACATTCTAAACTCGATGCATATTTACGTGCTGTACTATTAAATTTCAACTGATTTGTCTGTCCATTTAAACAAGCAGCTAAAGTATGGATCATAGACCCATATCCAGCATAGAAATTACGATACGCACTTTCTCTTAATACTTCATCTTCCTGCTCTAACATATGGATGAATGTACCTGTAGTTAAAGCGTGTTTATTTCCTTTTGAATCAATCGCATCTTCAAATTTTAAATCCGCATTGTTCAACATCCCAAAAATCGAATAAGGCGTATCTTGCATTAATGAACTAGATGCCATTAATTTTTCTTCCGTTTCAGATAATACGTGTTCTTTTAAACGACATACTTCCTCTAGATATACACGATATCTTTCTAAGATGGGTTCAGATGCATAAAAGGACTCTAAATTTTCAATCTGCATAATTTGTACATCACTAAAAGATAGCTTCGTAAAAATTTCAACCGCCAACGCATTGGCTTTTCCTTTTAATTCTTGATGATGGGCATCCGCCGTATCTTGATCGGACAACAAAGAAGAATAGCCTAAACAATCATCTAATAAACATGTTAATTTTTCATATCCCTTTAAAAAGGATAATAAGTTAGATGCATCATCCAATTTTCCATCGTATGCACAAAGCTCATTTCCTAATTCTTTACAAGTATCTAAACAAGCTAGAAATGCAGCTTCATCTTTAAATATATCTTCTGTTTTCCAAGTATTTTCTACCTTTTGTTCATTACGTTTCACAATAAACAACCTCCATTAATATGTCTATTGTAACACAATATAATACAAATTAACTAAGTTACAAATTACTAAGTTATAACTGAACAAATTTTCTTTCCCACAAGAAAAGACGGGAACCCCGCCTTACTTAATGCTATCTACTAATTTTTTTACCAATTCCACATCCACTACATCATAGTCATTTTCATGTGGACTAGCCAAGTAACTATATGAAACACCGTTTTTTGTTGTGGTTGTATCTGTTTTGTAGTTTTTACAAGACGAATGCACCTGATATACACCTGTATAATTCATCATCATTTTTGCGTTTTCTGCATTCATTCCACTACCAGGAAGAATTTGAATCTTTTCTCCATATTGATTATTCAATACTTTAATCAAATCAATACCTTCCATAGCTTTTGATTTTTGTCCACTTGTAAGTACGCGATCACAACCTAAATCAATCAATGTTTCAATGGCTTCAAATGCATCTGGCGTAACATCAAAAGCTCTGTGGAATACAGCTTCCTTATTGTATGAATGAATCAAGTCGATCATTCTTTTTGTGTCCTCTTCACAAATTGTGCCATCCTCATTTAAGAAACCAAACGCAATTCCATCAGCTCCATGCTCTAAAAGAATCTTGGCATCTTCAAACATAATTTCTACATCTTCTTTTTCATAACTGAAACCTGCAGCACGTACACGTACCATACAAATTACGGTTAAGTCTGTTTCTTTTTTTACACGAATTAGACTTGCGACACTTGGCGTTAAGCCACCAACACTTAACGCACTGTTTAATTCAACCCTCTTTGCACTACCTTGATATGCAGCTATACAATCTTGATAGCTACCTGCACATACTTCAATCATTCTCTCCATTTGCCAACCTCACTATACTTAATGCGTATATTTTCGCATTTAAAATCAAATCACTCCGATCCATCCATTCATTCGGATTGTGTCCAATGCCCTTTTGTCCAGGGAAACTCGGTCCAAAAGGAACTATATTTGGCATGATCTTCGCATACGTTCCACCCATAGTTGTAACTGGCGTACCATCCATGCCTGTTACCTTTTCATAAGTCGCCTTTAGAGTTTTACATAAGAACCCATTTTTATCAAAATAAACAGGATCATAATTATGTATACATTCTACTTGTAGTCCTTTGCTTAATTTAGATTTGATTGTCCTCTCTATTGTATCATTCCTAATACTTGCAGGATAGCTAAAAGAGAAATCAAAGCCAAGTTTTCCTTCTAAATCCACCAATTTTTTATTGCTCATCTGCATTTTACCAAATTCAAGATCCTCAATATTGAGTCCCAATTTATTTCCAAATCCATTGTCTGATAAAATATATTCATTAATAAATTGATTGAATACAGTTTTATTTTCAATAGCCGTACTCACACGATAGGTACTTCTTCCTCTTTCCGCATATACAACCGGATATTTACAATCGGGTGTCCACCCCATAATAGGTGGTTTTCTGGCTTTAAGAAAATGTTTTAAATCTTCAAATCCTGTTTCTTCATTTGTTCCAAACAAAATATGAACAGGACGCTTTAATTGAATGCCCAATTTTTTTATGGCATATAATGCGTATAGACAAGATAAAGTCGGCCCTTTATTATCTAAGATTCCTCTTGAATAAATTCTACCCTTTTCATCTTCATAAGCTGAGAATGGAGGATGATTCCATCCTTCTCCTACAGGAACAACATCTAAATGCCCCATAATACCAATATAATCTTCACCCGTACCATATTTGGCAATGCCCACCATATGATCGACGTTTTCTGTTTCAAAACCTAATTCACTAGCTAATTTCAATGCTTCTTCTAAAGCTTTATTTACGCCTTCACCAAAAGGCATACCTAACTTAGCTTCACTTTGTACACTATCGATTTGAACAATTCTTTTGATTCCTGAAATCATCTCATCACTGATTTCATCAACCTTCTTTAATAATTCTTCTTCCATATTATTTCCTAACTAATGGAGCTGTACGTAAAGCCATATAGTTGTCCATCCATTCTTTACTTGCGACTTCAAACGTGCATTTTCCGTCCGCGTCATGATTGACTAAATATACCGTTGGGGCTTGCTTTTCAGTTGCCACCACAAAACTAAAACCTTCAATATTTGTAGCACAACCCCATTCACCTTTATTATTCATCGCAATCAAAGACATGTCTCCAGCTTTGCCTCTTCTTCGTTTTAATTCTAAATCAAAATCGTGTACAGCTTTTTCACACGCTTGTTGAGGATGCATGCCTTCTTTCATTAGACGAACGATTTCATAAGAAACACAGCCCTTCATAACATCTTCACCTAAACCTGTAGCACTCGCTCCTCCGACAAAAGAATCTACATAAAATCCAGAACCACATACACAAGAATCGCCAAGACGTCCTGGATGTTTCATGAACAATCCAGAAGTACTTGTAGCACAAGTCATGTGTCCTGCAGTATCTAGACAAACCATACCTACTGTGTCATGTCCTGAATATGGTTTTAATTCCGTATTTGTGATTTCTTTTATACGATTGTGATAATGAATCTTAGCACGATCTGTAAGCATTGTTTTTCTTTCAAAGCCATGTCTTGAAGCATATTTTTCAGCTCCTTGACCCGCTAAGAAATTGTTGGCATCATAGTGCATTAGACTACGTGCAATACTAACAGGGTTGGCAAAATCTTTAACGCCTCCAACACATCCAAATTCTAGCGTATCTCCATCCATAAAAGCAGCATCTAATTCGACTTCCATTTCTTCATTTGGAAGTCCACCATATCCTACACTTTTATAGTATTCAAAATTCTCTACAGATTTGATTGCTTCTTCAATCGAATTCGCCGCACTTTCGTTATTTTTTAACATAGAATCTGCTTTTGAAATTCCTTCTAAAGCCATTCTCCATGTTGCGATAATTCCGTACATATCATTCTCTCCTTATTTTGTTAAATCAAAACTACTTTGTATAAGTTCTATTATTTTATCATCACTTATAGTATCGTCAAGTACGACAGATATCCACATTTTATGATTCATATGAAAGGCCGGATAAATACCGTCTATTTCATAGAGTTCATCTCTTTTAGAAGTATCTATCTTTAAATTGATAATATTCAACTTTCTATTATCTCCATTTTTTAATAGAGCATCTAACGAAACATACATGATAAGGGAAAACCATTTATTATTGTCTAAATGACGAAAAACACCATTGTGATCCTTCCATGGAAAATCTGGTTTTACTCCATACGTTTCATCAATGAATTTCGTAATACGATTCGCTTGATCATCCGCAAAGAATACATCTGTACAACATATATCCGCAATTCTTTTTAATATGTCTTTATAAGCTTTGCGAACACTACAAACATAATCCCCATCAAAAGATTCTATACGTAGTGGCATATATTCTTCATTACTTAAATTATCAATGACTTTACCTTTTAAAACATCCGATATTTCAATGACAGCTTTAAAATTTGAATTCAAAAAATCTTCTGTATAAACATATGTATTATTCTCAAAAGAAAAACCAAATTCTTTCAATTTTTCAAAATCAAATTTCTTTTTCTCAGTTAAAATTTCTATCCCCCTTGAAAACACTTGTGTTTCCAGCATTTTCACCGCCTTGGATTGGCCCTTTTCCCTCATTTTTTCCCTTGCGAGAAGAAATGAGGGAAACTTTTTTCAGGCCGTTCCTACAACCTTATCCAGCAGCCTTGCAGATGTCCGCTTGGCCTCTCTGGTGGCGTGGGCGTAAATGTTCATTGTGGTACTTACATCAGAATGTCCCAGCAGCTCCTGCACATCCTTGGGGGCTGCCCCATGAGAGAGAAGGTTGGTCGTATATGTATGCCTCAACAGATGAAAGTGAAAGTCATCCATATCTCCGATTTTCTTCCGAGAGTATCGGCATACGCTGCTGACCGTTGCAGGAGCTTCATAGGCTCCATCAGGCCGCAGGCAGACGAAGGAAACCTGGGTGTAATCTTCCGGCGGCGTCTCCATCCGGGGCAAGGAATAGACCTCATAATAGGTGCGGTTCTTTTCCTTGACGATGCGATAGTAGTTTTGAGAGTACAGCGGTCCGTATTTGATGCTGTTCAGCATTTGCTCTTTTTTGGCTTCCCGCAGGATGGCCGCCAGGGTATCGCAGAAATCCACAGTACGGATTTTCTTACGCTTTGTGGGGCCGATCTGCGTTTTCTTCCTTACGGAGTCATACCGCATACTCCGGCGAATGGTGAGGCACTGTTCCTTTAAGTCGATGTCCTGCCAGGTCAGTCCGCACACCTCGCCGATACGAAGCCCGGCGAAATAAGCAATCTGGATAGGCAGTAACGCGGGATTGTGCTTTTTCTCCAGCAGCTTATTCAGTGCCAAATACTGCTCATGGGAGATTGTCGGCGTTTCAACGGGAAGGTCATTGGTGCCATCCTCAGTAAACAGCTCATATTCATCGCCTTTGACCCGTTTCACCACATACTGCATCGGATTGAAGGTAATCAGCCTTTTGGGGAAAACTGCAAAGCGGAAGGAGTTTTGAAGCACTGCCGAATACTGACCCAGCGAGCCTTTGCTCAACGCCTCAACAGTTTTTCCATCGGGGCTTGTCCCTCCGAAGCTCAACAAATCCATATAGCTTTGCAGATGGTCGGAAGTTACCGTCTTGAGCTTGCGCTTACCAATGGGGTGCTTCTTGATGCGGGAAACAGTATTGATGTAGGCTGTCACCGTCCCATCGCTCAACGAGCCGGGTTTCAGTTCTTCCTCTATCCACATATCAAGCATATCTCCCAAAGTGATGTTCTTGGCCTGAGCCAGAAACATTTTGGTTTCATAGTCCTCCATTGCCTTACGGAGCAATGACTCGGTTTCACTCTTGCTTTCCGTTCCCGGAAATTCCTTCTGGACACGGTTGCCGCTGGCATCCTCTACATAAAAGCGATAGTACCACTTCTTTCCTTTCTTTCTTACAGATCCTTTTGCCATAGCAAACTCCTTTCTATGCTGGCAAACGGAACCGTAGTGATGTGTCACCCTGATTATAGCAAAGGGTGTCCACTCTATCAAACATACCGCTTGCTTAGTATCAAAGTTTCTATGTTTAATCCACCGCAAGGACCTGATTGCGGTCCAGAAGATCGCGGCCCTCGTTGATCTGCATAAAGCAGCAAATCACATCCACGCGAACAATAGACTTGCGCCCGATTCGCAGGACCGGGATTTTTCCCCAATCCACAAGGCGGCGGAGGGTATTGCGACCAATGCCGGTATAGTCGGCAGCTTCTTCAATCGTCATACCGATCTTACCAAAGCCCGTAGGCTGAACGGCGGAGTATCTTTCTGTATGAGTACGCCCGGAAGTCCCGGACGGAATATTCGCATAACAAACAGGCGAATTTGAAGCCATAATAGTTCGCCTCCTTCGAGAACAAAAAAGCAGCCGCGCCGATCTGGTTAGAGCCGTTGTAACATACGGCGCACTTCGGCGCGGCTGCCTTGATTTTTCAGTAACTTCAAGTCCGCTGTATTTGCCACGCATCCCCAGCGGTGGGGATATTGCAGGCCGCCCCTGGCAGGGCTGTCATAACTCCGCAGCATCGTTCAAAGCGTGTGCCGCAGGGTTCCCCCTCAAGTCTGTGGGAGGTCGTGAGAAAGTATCTTTAACCCCCGCGCTGTCATCGCGCCCGGAATGCCTGTCCGGGTCTAAGGTATGCGTTGATCGCTCGGATAGCTTGTCCCATCACCTCCTTGAAGCTATCGTCATGGCGGCGCACCTTATGTCGCTCATCACGCGGGTTTCGTACCTGCAATACCGTATATTCAGTTGTCATGGTTCTGTGAAGGGTGAGGAAAATGTGTCCTTCACCTATCACATTTTTTCGGGTCATTTGTTAGGTATTTTTAAGAGCTTTCGCAACCTTTTTTGAAATTTTTTTCATCGCCCCGTCAAGGGAGAGAGAAATGCTGGCTTTTGTTACTCCTTCGAGCTTTGCAATCTCCGTAACGGACTTTTTCTCGGCGCAGTACATCCAAATACGCCGGTACTGCTTGGCATTCAAAATGCTCCTGAGTGCAGCCAGCCGTCGCTCCGTCAGAGCTTTTTTAACAGCCTGTAAATCTGCTTCATAGAGCTTTGAGAAAAATTCATCCTCGGCAGACTGGACCGCTCCGACCACATCCAGATAATCATCCAGAACCACCCGATTATCGTTGAAGCTCCGGCCTTCCTTTTCTGTCTGGTGGTAGTCTGCATCAGACCAGGCTTTCCATTTCAAAAATTCTTCCTCACTGGAAAAGTCTGCGCGGGTGAGCCGGATGCGGCCGTTTACACTTATGTATATAATGCTGTCCTGATCTTGTTTGTTCAGGGCGTAATCACTTTTCTTATCAAACATACTTGTCCTCCATTTCAATTCAGGGGTTGATGGGTGAATTGAAATGGGACAGGTGGAGAACGGCACCCTACGGAGAACCGCAGGATACGAAAAAAAACGCCTGACTGGATATAATCCAGCCAGACGCTATCTGGTGTATTTTGATGTTGCCCTACATCGTATAGTTCATCTTCTTGGGTATAAGTCCCCGCTGCCGGGGACAGACTTTTTTTGGCAGGTAAATTCCTGCCGGATTATGTCGAAGCTGTT
>ENA-OOXM01001331-OOXM01001331.1-human-gut-metagenome-genome-assembly--contig:-NODE-1331-length-18897-cov-2.537841_pt1:0-2500 | contig 18897 bp, 13 predicted proteins | sample MGYA00241589_ERZ501347 | MGnify/ENA primary metagenome ERZ501347 (study PRJEB25962, sample SAMEA2042832) | human gut metagenome | biome: human gut; feature: human-associated habitat; material...
ACAGGTTGTAATAGATATGGCCAATATAAATAATACATCATCCTACATGGATGAAGACAAAAAGCAAATTATCAAAGAGTCCAACTATACTTATAGAGATGCTCTTGAAGTTTCAGCTTATCTCATTGAAGTGGGCAAGTTCGAAAGATTCTACAAGGAAATGCAAATCCACAATCTTCAAAAGGAACTTGACGAAATGGATGATGAAGAATAACTTCAAAAAATAAATCTCACATATATAACTCTTCAAAAGAAACTATTTTTCATAAGCAAAAGTAATATTTATTATTACTTTTATATTTTTTTTATAATAAAATTTTATATATAATATATAATATAATTATTTATTATGTTACCGGAAAAAACCAACATCGGCGCAAGAGTTGAAATAACACTCAAAAAATAGTAGATGAATCCAGTTTTACATATAAAGATGCATACAAACTCGAATCAATGCGGATAGCTATCGGCAATGCACAGGAAACATTAACATTAACACACAACAATCCAAATTATGAAAGAATCATGAAACAAAGAGAATACAAATTAATTGAAGAAAGAAAACAGGAACTTGAAAGGAATTAAGGGATTTATAGGAGAACCATCACCATGAGCCTAGTAAATTCAGATATACATTATTTTCTAGAGCAGCACGAAGAGGAAATCATCAACTGCTGCAGGAAGTCAATGAGCAACAAGAAATTCTGAACTGTTAAAGACAAAAAAACATGAATTTGAAGTAAACAGAGCAACATTTTCCAGATTCAAAAAGAAATATAATCTAACAGATAATGATAAAGACCCAAGAGCAAGACAAAAGGAAGCATTGGCAAAAAGAGCAATCACACAAAAGCAGATAACAGACAATAACATTCACAAAGACAATATAGATTTGGATATTGATTCTATTCTTCAGCAGCAGGTCACAGACATTAAAACAGGTTTGGAAAACTTGGATAAAATAACCAAAAATGCTGTTGGCCTTGAATTAGACTTTGAAAAACTGGACCCTGAAGTAAGATACAATGCCAATGAAAAAAGTCCGGGCAGATATTTAATTGACATTACAGAACTGAAAATCAGATATCTGGAATTATTCATAAGGCCTTTGAAGCCAAAAACAGATTATTCAAAAATAGAGCCATTGACCCGGAAGATAAGAAAATTGAAATCTTACAAAATGACATAATAAATGAAATAGAAATCCTCGCAAAACAAATCTGATGAAAACAACCAGTTCCGAATCAGCACTGAAGATAAATCTATTCTTCAAAAATACATATATGAAAATCCGTATATGCTCCAAATCCATTTTCAAAACAGTCTGAAATGATATTGGCAACTGAAAAGGAAGTCCTGATTGGATGTGCTCCAAGCAGTTCAAAATCAACAAGTCTGTCACAGATGATGTCAATGAATATTATGCTCCCATCTGAGACATGCTTTATCTGACTTGAAGCACAAAGGAGATTTGATACATAAAGCAAGTTAGTGGTTAAATCGAAAGAAAAATCAAAATAATGGAAACATCAAACCAAAGTGAAATTGGAACAAAACATTCATGAATCCAACGGAAATTCACCAACCTTTGGATTTTGGATAAATATTTATCCTGACTGTAATGATTATGAAAAATAACTTATGAGATTGGACAGAGTCACAGAGAAACATCTGATGAACAGTAACTGGCATACTTTAGTTAAAGTCAGGTTATTCAATGAAACCGACTTCCACTTAATCCCTCATGATGAATACATGAAAAATACCAATCGTTAAAGTTATCAGATATCGGAATCTTGCAGCTGCTGAAGTATTGAACAATGACAAATTGAGATGTAATAATCATGACTGCACTGACTGTGTTTTACTAACTAAAAATCTATCCGGAAATATTTGCATCTTGGATTCCAATGAGTTTCAGCCCGAGTCAAAAAACCTGATCAATGAAAATATTAAATACTGCAGCATGTGACAATTCAGACGAACAATACATTAAACTTGACGGAAGCACATGCAAAAACTTTGGATTATTAAACACCAATGAGTTGAACCGAAGGATTCACCACAGATACAGCAACTCAAGAAAAAACAAAGTTGACTCTGCAAGAATGGTCTCAGCAGATATTCAAAAGAAGGGAATTTTCCCTGTTGGAAATGAATTGACCGGTTTCACAAAAAATGAGTATAAAATGAAGGTGATAATTTTGACTGAAAAACAATAAAAACCAGTCAAATAACCAAAAGTTCAAAATCCTTACAAACCAAATCCCAAAGGAAGAAGAACGAGCCAAAAAGGATTAAATCCAAAAAAAATAAAGAAAATTAATATTCTAAAGATCCATAAATGCGAATCATTTCACGTTTGAATTCTTCCCATTTTTTAGGGTCTTCAGCTTTAATTTGTTCTTCAAGCTGATGACGCTCTTCAGTAGTACTCATATCCCAAGTAATATCATAAGCCATCAATTCAGTCACTGAAAGATCATAAAAAGGTCCACTC
>ENA-OOXM01001331-OOXM01001331.1-human-gut-metagenome-genome-assembly--contig:-NODE-1331-length-18897-cov-2.537841_pt1:10000-18897 | contig 18897 bp, 13 predicted proteins | sample MGYA00241589_ERZ501347 | MGnify/ENA primary metagenome ERZ501347 (study PRJEB25962, sample SAMEA2042832) | human gut metagenome | biome: human gut; feature: human-associated habitat...
TCCATTAACTTCACCTGATTTTTTTAAAAAAAAAATTATTTTTTAAATTTGTTAGTTTAAGCTAACGTTTTTTATTTTTATGCTATAATCTTTTTGAATTTATTTTTTGTTATAAAATAAATTATTAAGGTTATTATAAGGAGAAGATATGAAGCACTTACATTTTGATATTGAAAAAGATGGCTTCTATGGAGCTTATTGGAAATGCAAAAATAAGACTGATGCTGGTGTTATTGCAATGCTCGGTGATGATCCAGAGGACTATTTAGCTAAAAAATGTGTTAAATGGTTAAATAATCTTGGGTTTAATGTCTTAACTATGTCTCCAGGAAAAAAGGATTATAGTCATCATAATTATCCTCTTGAAAGAATTGAGAAAGCTATCAGTTTTCTTAAGGAAAATGATAATAAGAAAATAGGTATTATCGGTGCTTCTACTACTGGTACTTTGGCTTTGACTTCCGCTTCTTATTTTTCTGATATTTCTTTAACTATCGCTTTTACTCCAAGTGATTTCATTTGGCAAGGTTTTGCACAAGGCAATAAAGATGGATGTAAAGAATGGCCTATTGATGGTGAATCTTTATTTACTTATCATAATATTCCTCTTCCATATATGCCTTTTTGTTATCAACATTCTGAATATTGGAAAATGTTCAAAGAAGAATGCAAGAGCACCGGAAATGTAGCTGCTTCTAGAAGAATATTTGATGATTCTGAACTTGCTCATCCAATTAAAGAAGAAGAATTTATCAAAATTGAAAATATCAATGGTAAATTAGTTTTAATCGGTGCAATGGATGATTCTTTATGGAATACTGCTAAATATATTCGTAGAATGGAAAATCGTTTAAAAAATAAACCTCATAAATGCCAAGAAGAAATTTTTGTATATGAATATGGCACACACTATGTTTTTCCGCAGAGTCTTATTAAAAATATTTTTCCTTTATGCTCTACTCTTCTTTTAAAACTAATGTTTAAATCTGCTAAAGAAAATTCTAAAGAATGCAAAAATACTAGAATTGATATTGAATATCGCTTATTAAATATTTTAAAGGACTGGAAAAATGCATGAAATACAATACTTTACCAAAGTTGATGTGGACTTGTTATAAATCTTCTTTTAAAAAATGTTTAACTACTGTTCTTAATGAAAGTAATCCTGCTTTAGTAATGAAAGAGGCACATAAAAAATATAAAGAAATTCTTTCTAATGTTCCTCAATTTGATAAAAATGATCGTTTTATTATAAATATATTAAATTGTGCTCTTCTTTCTTCTGTTTTACTCTCATTAGAGAATAAATATTCTTTAGAAGAAATTCGTAAATACTATCAAACTGCAATGTGCGAAAATTTCTTTACTAAAAAGTTCTCAAAGAAGAGTCGTTCCTATACAGTAAAAGGTAGACAAAAATTAAAAGAACAAGCAGAAAGAAGTATGAAGATAGAAAATCCCTATTCCTGGAAATTCTCTGTTGAAGATGGAGAAACTATTAACCAATATACTGCTACTTTCTATACCTGTGGAATTTGTAAACTTATGACTGAACTCGGTCTTAAAGAATATATTCCAGCAATGTGCTCTTTGGATTATGATATGGCAAGATTAAATAACACTAAATTTACTAGAGAATATACTTTAGCAAGTGGTGGACAATATTGTGATTGTCACTATGACCATCAGAATTAAATTTATCGTTTTTTAACAAAAATTATTTTAATATTCTATAATATATTTCAGTTACAAATGAAAGGAGAAATATAACTAATGTATTCAAAAAATATTTATAAAGATTGCACTAATGAAAAATTAGAAGCTATTTCAGAATTCTGTGAATCTTATAAAGATTTTATCTCTTATGGAAAAACAGAAAGATTATGTGTTGAACAAGCTGTTAAGGCAGCTGAACAAAATGGTTTTATCAATTTAGATAGCATTATAAATGATAATACTTCCAATAAAGTTGTTCTTAAACCTGGTTCAAAAGTTTATGCAGTCAATAAAAATAAGAATGTTATCTTATTTAGAATCGGTTCCAAGCCACTAACAAGTGGAATGAGAATTTTAGGAGCTCATATTGATTCACCACGTCTTGATGTCAAGCAAAATCCTCTTTACCAAAAAAGTGATTTTGCTTTATTAGATACCCATTACTATGGTGGTATTAAAAAATATCAATGGGTTACTATTCCTCTTGCCATCCATGGTGTTGTCATTAAAAAAAGTGGTGAAACCATCAATGTCAACATTGGTGAAAGTGATACCGATCCAGTAGTTGGTATTTCAGATTTATTGATTCACCTTTCCGCTGATCAACTCACTAAACCAGCAGCTAAAGTAATTGAAGGCGAAGCTTTAGATCTAACAATTGGTTCTATTCCATTAAAAGATGAAGAAAAAGATGCTGTAAAGAAGAATGTCTTAAAATTATTAAAAGATAAATATGATTTCGACGAAGAAGATTTCTTATCTGCTGAACTTGAAATTGTCCCAGCTGGCAAAGCCAGAGACTATGGCCTAGATAGATCAATGGTCGCTGGATATGGACATGATGATAGAGTTTGTGCTTATACTTCATTAAGAGCAATTCTTGATTCTGAAAATCCAGAAGAAACATCTTGCTGTGTCTTAGTTGATAAAGAAGAAATAGGTTCAGTTGGCGCAACAGGTGCTCAATCTAAATACTTTGAAGATATAGTAGCCTTATTATTAAATGAATTAGGTTATACTTCATATATTGATTTAAAGAAAGCTATGAGCAATTCAAAAATGCTCTCATCCGATGTTTCTGCTGGATATGATCCATTATTTGAATCTGTCAATGATCCAAAAAATGCTGCCTACTTCAATAAAGGTATTGTCTTTAATAAATATACCGGTTCTAGAGGAAAATCCGGATCTAATGATGCAAATCCAGAATATATCGCATGGATAAGAAATATCCTTGATAATGAACAAATTCATTATCAAACAGCCGAACTTGGTAAAGTAGATCAAGGCGGCGGTGGTACAATTGCCTATATTTTAGGAAACTATAACATGAATGTCTTAGATGCTGGTATTGCAGTATTCAATATGCATGCACCAATGGAAATTGTTGCTAAAGCTGACGTTTATGAAGCTTACCTCGCATATAAAGCTTTCTTGACAAAATAAAAAATTAAAAAAAGATTGTGCTCAAACTTAAATGAACACAATCTTTTTATTTGCTTAGACTTTAATAAATTTTATAAAATTATACAATTTCATTTAAAATTCCACTACCAATTAATTTTTTTATTGCTCGTGCAGGAAGTTGCATCGATAATTCAAGTAATTGTTCTTTTTCTACTTTAAAATTATTAATATATTCAATAATACTTTTATATGAATGATCATCTAATTTATCTTGATCATCAAAATCATTAAACAATTATAAAATCGTATAAGCTGCATAATTCTTTTTAGTAATTTTACATCGAGATTTTCTCAAAATAAATTTCCTACTATTAATATCTATATGTCTGCAACATGTGGTTTCATTATTTGTGACAATTTCAATTGTTGCTCCCATTTGTGTTGTTACCGAAAAAAGATTTAGCAATTTTATTCCACTATAAACTCCATAGACTTGATTTGAATTTCTAAGATACTTTTTTTCTACTGCAGAATCTGTTGTTATCATTGATAAATCACCCCAAAAAGTAATTGTTGAAATATAATAAACACCTTTTGTAAACTGAATTAATTCCATATTATTTTTTGCTTTATCAATATAACGGAAAACCTGAGCTCGCGAATATTCATTAAATAAAGATAGGATTTCTTCAGTAAAAATAGGTTCATTAGTATCAAAGTTTTTAGATAATTTTTCAATAAACATATCTATCTGCTTCCTTTCATATTTTTTGCATCCATATTTTTATGAAACTAAATTCTACAATATTTATCGATATAAATATCATTTCATGTATAGAAATAAATTTTACTTTTTAATTTTATATATCAAAAAAGCTTAAAAACTATTTAAAAAATCAATATATTTTATTTATTTTATAAAAAAAGCTTGCCATTAAATTGCAAGCCATTTACTAAGATTTATAATTAATCTTTTTTATATCCAATATTATTTTCTTTAGTTGGATCAAAGACTAAATTGCAAATAGAAGCTACTAAACCATAGATTCCAAAAGTAACTATACTTAAGAAAAAATATGCTGTTGTTCTTGAAGTATATCCTTCTGGTTTTAAAGAAGAATGATTAATTACAATACTTCCAATGAAACCTAAGAAAAATGTTAGTAAAAATCTAGCTAAATTTTTGTTATCTGTCATAATAATACTCCTTCTTGTTCATTGTATTCTTTTTACTAAAAAAATGTCAATTCATATTAAAAAATAAAAGTGCAAAACAAAGAAAACTGAATTGCACTTTTAAATTCAAAGATTACAAATTAATTTATTAATCAGCTACAACAACTATATAATATGTAACGCCAATTTGGCCATCTACTGTTTTGCTTTCGACAGAATATCCTTCTTTGACAAAATTAGTATGTTCACCTTCAGCCCAACAATCAGATGGATTAAAGTTTGTATATGTTCCACCAGTAACTACAATTGAAGCTATACCTTGTTTACGTGCTTCATCATAGCAATTTAAAACAAATTCTGTTGCTTTTTTACTATCTGGATATGATTGAATAATGCTATAATTGCCTCCATTAATTACTGCTGTTCCTTCAAGAACATATACAGCAGTAATATTACCAACATAAACACCATTTTCTATAGTACAAGTTGAACCATCTTGTACATCAATAGCATAAATATCATTAGACTTAGCTATAAAAGAACCATTTCCTGTAATTGTTAAACTTGCAGAATTTCTTAAAGATATAAGAGACCAATCTCCTTCTTTAACATCCCAAATATCTTTTGTATTATAGATTTTTTTACCATTAGCGTTTAAAGTAATATCTTTTTTGTTATCTAAAACTATTGTATTTTCAATGTCAGCATCTTCTCTGAGAACAACTGTTTCACCATCGCTAACGTTATCAAAAGCAGCTTGTATTGTTTTAAATTGAATTCCATTTACTTCAGCAACGCCACCTTCAGCAACAACTGAGCTATTTTTAGAAGCTTCTTGAATTTTATCTTCTGTTAAAACAGAATTAACTTCTTTTTCACTTCCGTTCACTTTTACTGTAACATCATCAGAAGCTTTAGAATATTTTGCAACTGTAGCACCACTATTTTCAGTAATTGTAACATCACTAGATGCAACATTTAAATTAATAACCTTTGCTGTACTTTCAGCAACAAAACTACCATTAGCAACACGAACATAAGCAGAAACACCATATTCACGATATGCATCACTACTAACATTTAAAATTGAAGAATAATCTGATGCACCATAGTGCTTTACAGATGAATTTGCAGAATCAACTGTTAATGTTCCACCATTTGTACGAATACTAACTGTTTTTGCATCTGTTGTATTATATGTAATATTGAATGCTTCGGTATTATCTCCTACATCAAGTCCTGTTGTAATTGTTAAATCTAAATTACTAGAAAAATCTTGATCTCTTAAATATACTGAATATCCATTATTATCTGCATAATTATCCAAGAATCTCCAATTATGCCATTTTTCATCTCCATTATCTGCTCTTTTTAATGAATTTACTGTATCTTTGGAAATAATAGAAAATCTATTTGTTGTATCATTCCAAAGTATTTCATTTCCTTCATATGTTGGGGTAAGTTTGGCTACATCCCATCCATTTTCTTTGATTATTTCAACTGCTTCACTTGGAGTTTCACACTTATTTCCTAATTCTTCTTCAAGTAATAAGAGTTGATTCCATTGTGTTATTGTTTGATCATCTACTGATTTTTTAGCACTATTAGTTATTCCAAAGTATGTTACTACTGATACTGTACTTAATATTGCTATGATTGCTATTACTACGACTAATTCTACTAATGTAAATGCTTTACGTAGTCTTTTATTTATTTTCATAAATTATTTTTTCTCCTTTTATAAAATTTTTCTTTCGTCTATATTTGATAAAAACTATTTTCTACGGAAAAACTTTATATAAGAATCCGACGGATAGATTCTTTCCTTCTTTATTGTCTATTTGTTTTTCTTTCTTCTCTTCTTTTAAGCTTACTCGAAATTCAAATTTACAATCTTCTTTGATTCTCTTTCTTGCTTTCTTATATAAGTAATAACTTATTATCGAAAATATTATGGAAAGTACTATACTTGGTAAGACTTGTACTATTGCATTTATTGTTATTTGACTTACATTTGTTACTACATTTATTATTTCTATTACTCTATTTAAATAGTTTCCATGTATCTTTAAATAACTTACTGTTACTATTCCTATATAGATTATTGATCCAAAGTATATTCCTCTTTTTATTTGTTCTTGGATACTTCTTTTATTTTCTAAAGAGCTTTGATGTTTTATTGTAAGCAAAAAAAGAACAATTGCTAAAACCACAGAAGGAAATAAAGCAATTATTCTATTAAAGATAATCTGGTAATAAAAAATAGTAGAACTAATTAAAGAAAGTGCTAATAAAACTAAGCCATATATATATATATATATATATCGCTTATTCATAAATGATGAAGCAACTTTAGTGCCAAATACATTGTTGCTTAGTAGTACTTCTTTATTCATAGTTATCAATACTCTTTTGTATTGATATTTTATGCATCAGTTTTAAATAAATCAATATTTTTTGTTTATTTTATTTTGTGAAAAATAGACTTTAAATCTTATTTTCGATGTTTTGAAAAGGTTTCATTCGGTGTTTTGAAAAAAACGTAAAAGAAAACTCCTTTATTTTTCAAAAGGAGTTAATGAATTAATCAAAATTTACTTTCTTTAAAATATCAAATAAGACATCTGCATCAAGTGGTTCATAGAAGTAATAACCTTGCATAAGTATGTCTGGATATTTTTCTGTTATCATCTTAACTTGTTGTTCTTTTTCAACACCGACTACGCATGGCATAATTCCATATGATTTGCAACTATCAATAAGTGATATTAACTCTTTATAATTGCTCTCTTCAACATCGATTTTGCTGACAAGTGATCGAGCTATTTTCACTTTGTTTATTCCTAAGGACTTTAATTTTTCAAGTGATAAATATTCTCCGATATACATATCGCAAATGACATAAATATCTAGTTTGTTTAATATTTTAATTGTTGTCATCATTTCTTCATAATGCTCGGAAAGTTCTTTTTCTGTAACTTCCAAATTTAAGAAACCTTTTTGTAAATGATGATGTTGTACTAAATATTCTAGCGAAGTTAAGAATTTACTATCTGCAAAGAAACTGTTATCAGTATTGATAGTGAATAAACGGAATCCTGAAATTCTAAATAATGAGAATCCATATGTCTTATAATATTCACCTATGTTGTCGATGAGAATATCTGTAATAATACCAATTCTATTATTTTTTATAGCAACATTGATAAGTTCATTTGTATTTACCAATACGTTCTTGCTATCATCTTTTAATCTTAATAACAATTCGGCTCCGATGATGTTATTGGATTTAATAATTGGCAATAATTTAACTTGAAGATTTCTTGTTGAAGTAGCTTCATCGAGTAAGTCGAGCATGAATTTTGTTCTATCAGCGCTACGGGTATAATCATTTTCCGCAAAGTAAATATAACCATCTTGAACTTTTGATATATTCTTTTTAAAGAATAATTCTACTTCTTTAATCAAATCTGATGGAGCGGCAAAGTTCATTGGATACCGGAAAGTAATAAAGCTTATTGATAATAAGTTATCTTTATCATTTTTATTTAAATAATTTACTTGTGATAAATCAAAAATATTCTCACATTTTTCTAGAACATCTACTTGTCCGCATTCATTAGCAACTACGCCAAAGACATTGTTGCAATAAACATAGGTGTTAGCTATTCCTTTATCCAAATCCGCAACTTTTTGTAAGAATAAACGAACATATTTGATATATTTTTCATCCCCATATTTTTCAATAATATCTGTATAGTTATTTACTTTTATAAAAATAATATATCCTTTAGATTGACTAGTAAAAACATTGTTAAGTCTTGCAATAAATGAATAATAAGAATTGATGAGGAAATCTGTATTGAATCTTCGTGGAGAAATAGATCCTGTATCTACTGGAGACATCAATATACGGCAATCATTGGAATTATCTTTATCGATTAACAAAGAAGAATAATGTTTAATTCCATCTAATATACTTTCTCTTCTCGATCCTGTTTTAAATGGACAGTTTTCACATGGTGTATTTGTTCCATATAAATATTCATAACACTTTTGTCCTTCAAAAGGTTTTTGATATATGTCTTTCAAAGTATCACTGACATCAAGCAATTTATAATCAATTTTATTGACTTTATAAATTTTCATATCTGTCAATCTTAAAAGAGCTTGTTTGTTATCTTTGTATTCTTTAGCATTTCTCTTGTAATTTAAAATGCAGATACTATCAGAAATCATTCTGGCAAAAACAACTAAAGATTCTCTTAAATAGCTATCTAATTTCAAATCTTTATTTCTATTTAAAAAGTATGTAATTCCAACTATTTTTTCATTGAATTTTATCAAAGAGAACAAACCAGAATTAATATTGATATCATCTAAATAAGAACTAATTTTGGCGCTGGCTTGATTTCTACTTGAGAAGAAGAAGCTTCCATCTCTATCGATTACTTCTGCTAAATCAGCAACGGACTTTGTTGAAAAAACAGAATTAGCATTAAACAATACTTCATTTTGCTTTTGTGAAATATTTATATATGGTTTAAAATATCCGAAGAAATCATCATAGATGACAAGCCCAGCAAAATCAAAGTTAT
>ENA-OOXM01001340-OOXM01001340.1-human-gut-metagenome-genome-assembly--contig:-NODE-1340-length-18715-cov-4.087031_pt1 | contig 18715 bp, 19 predicted proteins | sample MGYA00241589_ERZ501347 | MGnify/ENA primary metagenome ERZ501347 (study PRJEB25962, sample SAMEA2042832) | human gut metagenome | biome: human gut; feature: human-associated habitat; material: faeces...
CTAAAGCTTTAGAAGGTTTTGTATTAACTTGTAAATTAACTTCTTTAACCAAATACTGACGACCTTTACCAATTAATGTTTTAACCGCAACTTCTCTATTCATTTTTTCCTCTTCCATATATTCTATGAAAGACATAAATGAATGTTGCTATTTGAGCATATCAAATAAAGGATCGATGAGTTCTAAAAGTTCTTCTTTATAGACTTTTTCATTAATTATAAGTGGATGATTAGAATATTCCTCTTCTAAATTTTTTGCTTTATCAATCTGTTCTTTTAATTTTGCTGAATCAGAAACATATTTCCTAATTTCTTGTTTAGCAATTCTAGCATCTTCTTTTAATTTTAAAAATTCTAAGTTTGTTTTTTCTTGATTTCTAATTGCTATATATTGCTTATAAACTTCTAAATTTTGAAATTCTTCAATCAGTTCTTCTATTTCTTTTTCTAAATTATCCATAATTATAGATATTCTTTTCAATCGAGAAGTTCACCAATAAATGAATAAGTATGACTCTCAAGTATTTTTACTTTTTTTATTTGTCCAATTAGTGTTGAAGGTGCTTCAACGTGAACTAAACGATTATATTGATCGTATCCTTTAATTAAACCTATTTTATCATCGAGTGAATCAAATAAGACTTCAACTTCTTGTCCTACAGCTTCGTTTCCGGCAATTGTAGCTTGTTCATCTATAGCGCTAGCTAAACGATTAAAGCGTGCTTGCTTTTCTTCAGGAGTCAATGGATTATCCCATCTTGCTGCTGGTGTTCCATTTCTCGGTGAGTAAATAAATGTATAAGCACCGGCAAAATTAGCTTCTTTAATAATCGAAAGTGTATCTTCAAAGTCTTCTTCAGTTTCTCCAGGGAAACAGCAAATAATATCGGTTGTCAAACGAACATCTGGAATATAACTGCGGAGCATTTTTACTAAATCAAGATATCTTTGACGATCATAGCTTCTGTTCATTTTTTTCAAAACACGAGATGAACCAGATTGCATAGGTAAATGCAACGCCGGCATTATATTTTTATACTCGCTCATAACTTTGAATACATTTTCTTTAAAATCTGCTGGATGAGGAGAAGTAAAACGAATTCTTGCAATTCCAGTTTTGGCAATTTGTTCAAGCAAATAAGCAAAATCTTTCGTCTTATCCTCAAAATCTAAACCAAAAGCATTGACGTTTTGTCCTAATAAAGTTACTTCTTTATATCCTTTTTCAACAAGGTGTTTAACTTCTAAAACTATATCTTCAACATTTCTACTTCTCTGTTGACCTCTTGTATATGGAACAATGCAATAAGTACAAAATTTATCGCATCCATACATAATGTTGACAAATGCCTTATATCTTTCAAATCGCGCTTCTGGATATTCTTCAACAACTGGTAAATTATCACTGGAAACACAAAAAATACGATCTTTGGATTTAACCTGTTCTTCAATTAAAGAATATAATTGATGAATATTTCCGGTACCAAAGACTAAATTTAAATGTTTGACATTTTTTCTTAATTTTTCTAAAGTAACTTCTTCATGTGCCATACATCCGCATAAACCAATTATCAAATCATGATTTTGTTTGGCTAAAGGAGCTAAATGTCCTAATTCACCAAATATACGAGTTTCTGCGTGTTCTCTAATTGCACATGTATTAAAAATTATAATGTCCGCCTGAATAGGATCAGTAGTTGGCTTCATTCCTAAATTTTGTAGGTATGCAGTAATAACTTCTGAATCGCGAACATTGGCCTGGCATCCATAAGTACGTACTTGAAAATATCTTCCTGCTGCCCAAGAAAGTAAGAAAGCTTAGCCAATCCGCTTATTTCTTGAGCTTTATTTTTAGTACGAACTCCAGCAGCCTTTAAACTTGGCCAGCTAAGAGATCTATCTTTCATTATTCCCCAACTTTTTTAGAAGTAACAGTAAATTTAATGATAACACGTGGTTCTTCAGCAGCAGGAGCAGCTTCGCCTTCAGCAGGAGTTTCAGCAACAGGTGTTTCAGTTCTAGGAGCATCTTCCATATCTATTTGAGAATAGATTTCAATCTTTTCCTCAGCCAAGAAACGGCGTGCAAGTGTTAAACCTTTGATGGCTTGTAATAAAGCATATTGGCCAACACAAGAAATGGTTGTTGTACCATTATTGCGAATTGCAGTAGCTATAGCACCTGCTAATTTGCTTTGATTTGTTTTTGAACTAACTTTGATGTTTTCGAGCATTTTTATATCTACCTCTTTCTTGTATTATACAAATCTATAATTTTTTATGCAAGAAAATTATATTAATTATAGCCATAAATTTTAAATATTTTGAAAATTTCTTTTCTTGATTAGAATTAATTTTTAAAATATAATTAATAAATAACTATTATATACTATATTTAAGAATGGAGAGAAAAATGGCAAAGAAAAGTACGGCTGATATTGGCTTTGAAAAACAAATATGGGAAGCAGCCTGTGTATTACGTGGAAATTTGGATGCATCAGAATATAAAAGTGTAGTATTAGGTTTAATTTTTTTAAAATATATTTCTGATCGTTTTGAAGATAAATATAAAGAGCTAGTAGAAGAAGGGGATGGATTCGAAGAAGATATTGATGAATATACTTCAGAAGGTATCTTTTTTGTTCCTGCAGGGGCACGTTGGAGTGAAATTGCAGCAAAAGCTCATACACCAGAAATTGGAACAGTCATAGATGATGCTATGAGAGCAATTGAAAAAGAGAACAAACGATTAAAAGACATTTTACCTAAAAATTTTGCACGTCCAGAGCTTGATAAGAGACGCTTGGGGGAAGTTGTTGATTTGTTTACTAACATTCAGATGATAGAGCATGGTAATGAAAAAGATATTTTAGGACGTACTTACGAATATTGTCTTTCTATGTTTGCAGAACAAGAAGGAAAAAGAGGAGGAGAATTTTTTACTCCATCAAGTGTAGTGCGTACATTAGTGGAAGTGTTGCAGCCGTTTAAAGGAAGAGTTTATGATCCATGTTGTGGATCTGGAGGAATGTTTGTACAAAGTGCAAAATTTATCGAAAAACATAGTGGAAATATTAGCAATATCTCCATTTATGGACAAGATTCCAATCCAACGACTTGGAAAATGGCACAGATGAATCTTGCAATAAGAGGAATTGAACCTGATCTGGGAAGATATGCGTCAGATACATTTTTAGAGGATCAACATCCGACATTAAGAGCAGATTATATTATGGCTAATCCACCATTTAATCTTTCTAATTGGGGAGTAGATAAATTAAAAGATGATGTACGTTGGAAATATGGAACACCGCCTGCTGGAAATGCTAACTTTGCGTGGTTACAACATATGATTTATCATTTGGCACCAGGTGGAAGAATCGGAATGGTACTTGCAAATGGGGCATTATCATCACAATCAAGTGGTGAAGGTGATATTCGAATGAATATCATTAATGCAGATTTGGTAGAATGCATTGTTGCAATGCCAACACAATTATTCTATACAACGCAGATTCCAGTATCATTATGGTTTTTAAAAAAGGGAAAGACACAAGAAGAAAAAACGTTATTCATTGATGCTCGAAAAATGGGAACGATGGTAAGTCGTAAACTTAGAGAATTAACGGATGAAGATATAAAGAAGATAGCAGATACATATCAGGGATATATAGACGGAACTCTGGAAGATATAAAAGGATATTGTGCAGTTGTTAAAACAGAAGATATTTCAAAACAAGATTATATTTTGACACCAGGTAGATATGTTGGTATAGAAGAGGAAGAAGATGATGGAGAGCCATTTGAAGAGAAGATGGATCGATTGACTTCTGAATTGGCAGATATGTTTAAGGAGTCTCACAGATTAGAGGAAGAAATTCGAAAGAAATTGGGGGCAATTGGGTATGAAATATAAGCTTTCAGATTTAGTAAGTATAATAGGAGGGGGAACACCTAAAACTTCAAAAACAGAATATTGGAATGGGGATATTCCATGGTTATCTGTAAAGGATTTTAATAATGATTTTCGTTATGTATATAAGACAGAGAAAAGAATAACACAACTGGGCTTAGAAAATTCTTCTACAAAGATACTAAATAAAGGGGATATGATAATTTCGGCTAGAGGGACTGTAGGTGAAATTGCAAGTATTCCGTATCCAATGACATTTAATCAATCATGTTATGGTCTAAGAGCTAAAGAAAATATGATAACAAGTGACTTTCTTTATTATTTAATTAAATATAATATATCTATTTTAAAGAATCAAACACATGGATCGGTTTTTGACACAATTACAAAAAGTACGTTTGATGAAATTTGGGTAGATATTCCTGGTATTATGATGCAAGACAAAATCGCAACGATTTTGTCTATGATAGATAAAAAAATAGAATTGAATTATGAAATAAACAAGAATTTAGAGCAACAAGCCAATACAATTTACCAGTCCTTTTTTTCTCCGAAATCTGGAATTCAAGGAAAAAGAGTTACACTTGATGAGTATTGTTCTATATTTACTGGAAAGAAAAATGCAAATGCCTCTGTTGATGGCGGTAAATATAAGTTTTTTACTTGTGCACCGGATGCACTCCAAATTGATAGCTATATATTTGATGGCAATGCAATTATCGTTTCAGGCAACGGTGCTTATACTGGCCGTACTCGATTTTATAGTGGACGATTTGATTTGTACCAAAGAACTTACGCTTGCACGTTACTTGATGGTGTAAATCCTGACTATATTTTCCCTCTATACTGGTTTGTGAAATTGGAACTCAGCAAAAAAATCATGGGAGGCACACGCGGATCGGCAATTCCATACATCGTTATAAACGATTTAGCAAAGTTTGAATTCACTTATAGCAAAGAAATATTTGACGCCTATATGCCCCTTTTCAAAAGCTTGACTGGATCAATACGTACTAATGAATTGGAGAATGAGCGATTGGCTGAACTGCGAGATACTCTGTTACCTCAGCTTATGTCCGGTAAATTAGATGTCTCTAGCATTAACCTTTAAGCCGCTAAATTCTTGTTTAACTAAAATACTCCTATCAACGGCGGGAGATAAAGCCAACGGAACTGCCGTTGAGTCGTTCTCTGGAAAATAAATTTGAAGGAGAATAACGTATGAAACAACAAATTATTTCAGAGGTGATACAGCAAATGCTGGCACACCTTGACAATGTCCAAATGCAGCAGCTGGAAAAGACACTTGAAAATGTACTGTTTGGATGTGAGATCACAGTACAGATAGAAAAGAAGGATATAGACGATAATCCAAAGCTGATAGATGCTTTTGTTTCAGCAAAGAGGATTGAAGGATGTTCAGAAAAAACGCTGAAATATTACCGAACAACCATTGAAACCATGGTGGCTTCGACAGACAAAGGTATTCGTCATATTCAAACGGAAGACTTACGTGCTTATCTGACAGATTATCAGAGTAAGAATCAGTCTAGCCGTGTGACGATTGACAATATCCGCAGGATTTTATCCAGTTTTTTCTCTTGGTTAGAGGATGAGGATTATATCTTAAAAAGTCCTGTTCGCCGTATCCATAAGGTGAAAACGGCAACTAATATTAAAGAAACTTACACGGATGAGGATTTGGAGAAAATGCGTGACAGTTGCACAGAACTTCGGGATTTGGCGATAATTGATATGCTTGCTTCTACCGGAATGCGTATCGGTGAAATGGTTTTACTGAACAAAGCAGACATCAATTTTAATGAGCGTGAATGTGTGGTATTTGGTAAAGGTGATAAGGAACGCATTGTTTACTTTGATGCTAGAACAAAGATTCATTTGCAAAACTATATTGATAGCAGAACGGATGATAATCCGGCATTGTTCGTCACTCTGCGTTCTCCATATAAGAGAATCAAAATTGGTGGCATTGAATCTCGTCTGCGAGTAATGGGTAAACAGTTAGATATACAAAAAGTTCATCCGCATAAGTTCAGAAGAACACTTGCAACAATGGCGATTGATAAGGGAATGCCTATAGAGCAGTTACAGCAGCTCTTGGGGCATAAGAGAATAGATACGACTTTGCAATATGCAATGGTCAAGCAGAGTAATGTTAAATTGGCTCATAAGAAATATATTGGTTAGATAGGAAGGCGGTAAAAATGGCTGTACTACGAGATTATATAAAAATTAAACATGGATTTGCATTTAAAGGTGATCATATTTCGACTATTGATAATGGAACAGTGCTGGTGACTCCAGGAAATTTTTCCATAAGTGGTGGTTTTAAAGAGGAAAAATGTAAATTTTTTGATGGAGAATATCCAACAGACTATGTTTTGAAACCCGGCGATTTGATTGTTACTATGACGGACTTGAGTAAAGCAATTGATACTCTGGGATATAGTGCACTGGTTCCTAATAGCGAACGAACTTATTTGCATAATCAACGAATAGGATTAGTACAAATTATAGACAGCGAAAGATTAGATAAGCACTATTTATATTGGTTTATGAGAACACCGTATTATAAGAAAACCATAGCAGCAACATCTTCTGGTTCGACAGTTCATCATACATCACCAGATAGAATTATGGATGTAGAAATTGAATTACCTGACTTGAAAAAGCAAAGAATAATTGCAATTTTCATGGATAATATTGAATCAAAAATAAATACCAATAAGCAGATAAACAAGAATTTAACTTTTTAAAGCTTAAGTCTAGAAACATCAATCTCACCGGACATCAATTTTGGTAGTAGTGTATCACGCAAAGAAGATAGCTTTTCGTTTTCACTTTGATTTTCCCATATTTTTTCAAAGATAGGCTCAACCATATTTGTAAATATTGTTACTATATCTTGCGATGGAATAAGTATTTCTGTCTTTTGAAAATTAGGTACTGTTAGTTGCTGTTGCGTTGTTCCTGTTCCAGTAATGTGAAGCTGTTTTAACCATAAATAGAGGTATTTGGCAGAAATAATTTCGGTTTTAGGAATCAAAGTTACCAAACGTACAATTGGTACATAAGGAATATGACGCAAGCACACAGAACCTATTGTCCCACGAGCTGATACAGTTACGCTTTCTTCAGATATTTTAGGTTTGTCAGTAAATCCATAAAGTCCCTCATCACTTAATCCGTTTGAGTAAATCGGATATTGATACAAATCAGTCTTTATTTGGGATACATTTTGAGGTTTATCTCCACCTGCGCCCATTATAGAAATATTACCAAGTGTTGATACCAACCAGTTGTTTGGCTTTTGATGGCCGAATGGATCATAATCAATAAACCAAGATTTGAAAATTGTTTTAGCTTGCTGCTCTAAATTCTTGTTTAATTTATAAAACATATTTACTCAAATACTAACAAAAGTATTATAAAAATTAGGAGGTTGAACATGCCAAGTTTATTCACAGAAGATACATATGAACAAGCAATTATAGAATTATTTGAAAATATGGGTTATGATCACCTCTACGCGCCAGAATTGGATAGAGATTATTCTAGCCCATTACTAGATGAGATTCTTTATAATAGTTTGATACATATCAATAAAAAATTGCCTATAGATGCCATTGAAGAGGCTATTTCTAAACTGAAGAATTTTGATACGGGAAGTTTATTGCAAAAAAATAGTATTTTTATGGATTACCTTCAAAATGGTATAACAGTTAAATTTTTCGTAAAAGGGAAAGAACAATCAACAATTGTTCAGCTAATAGATTATGAAAATATAGATAAGAATACATTTTATATTGTAAATCAATTTACATTTCTGGAGAATGGGAATAATCGAAGACCAGATATTATTCTGTTCGTTAATGGATTACCATTGGCACTAATGGAATTAAAAAGTCCAGCAAAAGATGAGGTAGGGGCAGAGAATGCATATAATCAAATTCGAAATTATATGAAAGATATTCCTTCTATTTTTTACTATAATGCAATTTGTGTTATTAGTGATTTATCAACGAATAAGGCAGGAACTATAACATCTGGTTTTGATCGTTTTATGGAATGGAAAATGAAGGATGGTAATTATGAGGAAACAGCATATGCGAAATTTGATACTTTCTATGAGGGAATATTTCAAAAAGAACGATTTTTAGATATTTTAAAGAATTTTATTCTGTTTTCTGGAAGTGGACAAGATAGATTTAAAGTACTTGCAGGTTATCATCAATATTTTGCAGTTCGTAAAGCAATAGAAAAAGCTAAAATAGCGACAAAAACAGATGGAAAAGGAGGAGTCTTTTGGCATACACAAGGATCAGGAAAGACATTATCTATGGTATTTTATGCTCATTTATTGCAGTATGCATTAAATAGTCCAACGATTGTAGTTATGACGGATCGAATTGATTTGGATGATCAATTATATACTCAATTTTCACAATGCGCTGATTTTTTACGTCAAACTCCGATTCAAGCGGAAAGTAAAGAACATTTGAAGTCATTGTTAGATGGTAGAGCTGCCAATGGAATTATATTTACGACAATGTTTAAATTTGAACGGGGAGAGAAACCGTGGTCTGAACGAAGAAATATTGTTGTTATGGCAGATGAGGCACATAGAGGACAATATGGTTTTGATGAAAAAGTTGTAATGAGACAAAATGCATTTGGGCAAAAAGAAGCGTATACAGTAGTTGGAAATGCACGTATTATTCATGATGCTTTACCAAATGCGACTTTTGTTGGTTTTACTGGAACACCGATATCAGTGAAAGATCGAAATACAAGAGAAGTATTTGGAGATTATATTGATGTATATGATATGACCCAGGCTGTAGAAGATGGGGCAACTCGTCCTGTTTATTATGAAAGTCGAGTGGTTCATTTAAAGTTAGATCAGAATACACTAGATTTGATTGATTCTACTTATGACATATTAGAACAACAATCTAATACAGAAACCATTGAAAAAAGTAAAAAAATGTTAGGACAGATGGAAAGTGTATTGGGAGCAGAATCTACAATAGAATCTCTATGTAATGATATAGTAGAACATTATGAAAAATATCGAGCAAATCTTTTAACTGGAAAAGCTATGATCGTAGCATATTCACGTCCAATTGCAATGAAGATATATCATCAAATTCTTAAGATGCGTCCAGATTGGAATGAAAAAATAGGCGTTGTTATGACGAGTGGAAACAATGATCCGGAAGATTGGAAAGAAATAATAGGAACTAAAGCACACAAGGAAGAATTGGCACGTAAATTTAAGGATAACAATGATCCTATGAAAATTGCTATTGTTGTAGATATGTGGCTTACAGGATTTGATGTTCCATCGTTAGCAACAATGTATATCTATAAACCAATGCATGGTTATAATTTAATGCAGGCAATAGCAAGAGTTAATCGAGTATTTAAGGATAAGGAAGGCGGGTTAATTGTTGATTATGTAGGAATTGCATCTGCTTTAAAATCAGCAATGAAAGAATATACAAAGCGTGATCAATCAAGATATGGTGATATGAATATTGCAAAAATAGCGTATCCAAAATTCCAAGAAAAACTCCAAGTTTGTAAAGATTTACTTCATGGTTTTGATTTTAGCGGATTTATAGGTGGGTCACCACTTGTAATGGCAAAACTAATTACAGGGGGTGTGAACTTTATACTTGATGTGAAAGCACCAAATCGTAAGGATTTGTTTTTAAAAGAAGCAATGTTATTAAAACAGGCACATTCTTTGTGCTCAAGTATGATAACAGAACAAGAAAGACATGAAGCTGCATATATGGAAGCCTTAAGGTCTACAATTATTAAAGTCACTTATGGTGGAAATGGTGGAAAACATTTATCCTTGAAAGAAGTAAATGCACAAATTAATGAATTATTAAAAGCAGCAATTCAAAGTGAGGGAGTTATTAGTCTATTTGATAGTAGTAAAACGGCAGGTGAAACATTTAGTATCTTTGATCCAGCTGTACTAGATGAAATTTCAAAGATGAAAGAAAAAAACATTGCTGTAGAAATTTTGAAAAAATTGATGTCAGAGCAGGTTTCATTGTATCGTAGAACTAATGTAGTTCAGTCACAGAAGTTTTCAGAAAAAATAACGAAGCTAATGAATTCTTATTATAATGGATTAATTACGAATGAAGAGGTTATAAAAGAACTTTTAGAAACTGCAAAAGAAATTACGGACCTATATAAAAAGGGTGAACAACTAGGACTGTCTCCAGAGGAATTGGCATTTTATGATGCACTTACAAAACCTGAACATATCAAAGATTTTTACAAAAATGATGAGTTGATAGAATTAACAAAAGAATTGACAGAAATGTTGCGTAAAAACAGAACTATTGATTGGCAAAAAAAAGAAACAGCACGGGCTAGTATGCGAAAGATGGTAAAGAGATTGTTAAAAAGACATAAATACCCACCAGAAGATTATGATTTTGCAATAAAAACGATAATCAGTCAGTGTGAATTATGGACAGACAATGTTGATTCCTATTCAACGGAGAATCAATTCGGACAGAGTGTGGAAAAGCAAGTAATTAAACTGGAACAAGAATTTGGAATGGCAGCAGAAGACATAATGCCGTATGATACTGTAAAATAGATTAATAGTATATAATTCACATAAAGTATAGATAAAACATGAGAGGAAATTATAATGAACCATCCAAAATCTGAAGAATTAATATTAGGATTAACAACAGCATTTATAGACCAATCTAATAATTCAAACTTAGCGTATAGACCAGAATTTGTATACAATGACTATAAACAAGGAAAGAAAGTTCTTGTTTCTTTGGAACAAGAATTAAAACGATGTGATGAATTCTTTATCAGTGTAGCATTTATCACTGATAGTGGATTTGAATCTCTATCTATGATTTTAAAAGAACTAGAACAAAAAGGTGTTCCAGGGAAAATTCTTACAACAGACTATTTAACTTTCAGTCAACCCAAAGCATTAGATCGATTGGCTCAATTGAAAAATATTGAATTGAAAATGTTTCGAACCAATTCTGAAGTTGGAGGATTTCATACAAAAGGATATATATTCCGAGAAGATGAATTATATCGAATTATCATAGGAAGTTCTAACATGACATCCAGTGCAATTACGAAAAATAGAGAATGGAACACAAAAATTGTTTCTACAGAACAAGGAGAAGTTGCCCAAGAAATTTTAAATGAATTCAAAAATTTATGGATGTCGCCAAATAGTCAATATTATGAAGAATTTATTGATGATTATAAAGAGCAATATTTACAAAATCAAATCATCAAAAAACAGCAAGGACAAGCTGCAAAAGAACAAATAGTTGATTTTGAAAGTTATAAATTAAAACCGAATAAGATGCAGTTAGCATTTATTAATAACCTTATGAAGATGAGATCAGAAGGAATAGAGAAAGCTTTATTGTTATCTAGTACAGGAACTGGAAAGACTTATGCATCAGCATTTGCTGTTCGAGAGTTAGAATATGAGAAAGTTTTATTTTTAGTACATAGAAATCAAATCGCAGAACAGGCATTAAAATCATACCAAAAAGTTTTTGGACCATCTGTTAAGATGGGATTAGTTACTGGTAAATATCATGATTATGATGCAGACTTTATTTTTGCAACAGTACAGACATTGTCTAAAAAAGAAAATTTGGAAAGATTTTCAAGAGATCATTTTGAATGTTGTATCTATGATGAAGCACATCATACTTCCGCAGATAGCTATAAAAAAGTTATGGATTACTTTACTCCACAATTTACATTAGGAATGACAGCAACACCAGATAAAAGAGATGATCATATAGAAGGTCGTAATATTTATGAAATCTTTGATCATAACATTGCATATGAAATTCGATTGCAAAAAGCGATGGAAGAGGATTTATTGTGTCCATTTCACTATTTTGGAATTACAGATTTAGAAATTATTGATGATACAATAGTCAATGATAAAAAAATGACAAAAGAGCAAAAATTAGAGAATTTTAGACGTTTAACTTCAGATGATCGTGTAAAATATGTGATGGAGCAAGCAGAATATTATGGTTACAGTGGTAATCGAGTAAAAGGTTTGATTTTTTGTAGTAGAATTGAAGAAGCAAATGAATTGTCAAAGAAGTTCAATGAAAATGGTTGGCGTACATTAGCATTAAGTGGTGCAGATTCAGAAGAGGTTCGAAGAGATGCTATTGAACGTTTGGTTAATGATGACATTAATGAGTTAGATTACATTTTATCTGTAGATATTTTCAGTGAAGGTGTCGATGTACCAGAGATTAATCAGGTAATTATGCTAAGGCCAACACAGTCACCGATTGTATTTATCCAACAATTAGGACGAGGTCTTCGAAAAGCAGAAGATAAGGAATATGTTGTAATACTTGATTTTATTGGAAATTATAAGAATAATTTTATGATACCAATTGCTTTGTCTGGAGATCGTAGTTATAACAAGGATAATGTACGGCGTTATATTATGGAAGAAAGCAGAATTATTCCAGGCAATTCTACAATACATTTTGATGAAATTAGTAAGAAACAGATTTATCAAGCAATTGATTCTGCTAATTTTAGTGATTTAAAATTAATTAAGGAAAATTACTTTAACTTGAAAAATAAATTGGGGCATATTCCTAAGTTGGCAGAATTTGATCAGTATGGTGAGATGGATGTATGTAGAATCTTTGATAATAATAATCTTGGCTCATATTATAAGTTTTTGGTTAAATATGAAAAAGAGTATACGGTGCGATTGAATGATAAAGAGGAGAAAATAATAGAATTTATTTCGAAGAAAATTGCTAATGGGAAAAGAATACATGAGTTAGAGTTATTATCTTTGATGATTGAATATAGACATGGATTGATCGGCAGATTGCAAAATAATTTAAAAGAAAGATATGGAATAATATTAAAAGATGAGAGTATTCAAAATATCATAAATGTAATGACGAATGAATTTCCAACAGGTTCTGGAAAGAAAACATATAAAGAATGTATTCTTATGGAGCAGGAAGAAGATCAACAAATATTTGAAAAACAGCAAACAGATCATATGTACAAAAAAATGGAGGCACGAGCGATCGCGTATTCGCAAAATTGGATATCAAGACATAAGGAATACAGCGTTAGTAAATCTTTTGAAAAAGTATTAGAAAATATAGAATTTACAAATCTTTTAGAAGACTTGATTCAGTTTGGAAAATCAAGATATGAACGTGATTATAGTGATCGATATCAAGATACAGATCTAGTGTTATATCAAAAATATACTTATGAGGATGTATGCCGCCTTTTAAATTGGGAAAATAGTGAAGTTCCATTAAATATTGGTGGATATAAATTCGATAAAAAAACAAAAACATTCCCAGTATTTATCAATTATGATAAAACAGATAATATTAGTGATACAACAAAATATGAAGATCATTTTGTCAATCAAAATCAATTAATTGCAATTTCTAAGAGTGGAAGGAATTTAGAATCAGAAGATGTGCAAAATTTCCTTCATGCAAAAGAAAGAGGCATAGATGTACAATTGTTTGTCCGCAAAAATAAAGATGATAAAATATCAAAAGAATTTTATTATTTAGGAAGAATGACAGCAACAGGACAAGCTCAAGAATTTATAATGCCTAATACAGAGAAAACAGCGGTTGAAATTCTTTGGTCATTAGATGTACCAGTGAGAGAAGATTTATATGAATATATTACGAGTGAATAAAGAGGAAAATAAAATGAAGACAATTAGAGTAGTAGCAGCAGTTATAAGAGATAGGGATAAGATATTTGCAACACAGAGAGGTTATGGAGATCTCAAAGGTGGATGGGAATTTCCTGGGGGAAAAATTGAAGAAGGAGAAACTCCACAAGCAGCTTTGAAGAGAGAGATTATGGAGGAATTGGATACGGAGATTGAAGTTGGAGAATTGATTGATACGATAGAGTACGATTATCCGGAGTTTCATTTATCTATGGGGTGCTATTGGTGTTCTGTCGTTAGTGGAGATTTGGTTTTGAAAGAGCATGAGGATGCTCGATGGTTGGGGAAGGATGAATTGATGGATGTTGAGTGGTTGCCGGCAGATGTTGGGTTGATTGATGAAATATTTATAGAAATTGGTGAAATTTAGTAAGTATAATATGTAATTTAAAGGAAAGCAGAAAAAGAATAGAGCATATTTAAAATTTTATTATAGATAGAAAGAAGGTAATAATATGTGGTATGAATGGTTTTTTGATGGAATAGGTTCGACTATCGTGTCACTTGTTGTAGGGGCAATAATAGGAGGTTTTACAGGGTATAAAATAGGAATTCATAAAAGAGTAAAATTAATTCAGATGGCAGGAGACTCATCAGAACAAAATCAAACGATTGAACAGGATGGTGAAGCATATGATACAAGCATATCTTATAATATAAATTTAAGTATGAAACAAAAAGCAAAAAATAATGCAAACCAAACGCAGATAGGTGGTGTTAGAAATGGAAAAAGTTGATCAGTTGCAAAAGGCTGGTAAAGATTCACAACAGATACAAATTGGAAATGTTACTATTAATTCAGGAATAACTGAAGAAAGAGCGAGAGCAGTATTTAATGAAATGATTCCCCAAGCATTAGCAGATTATACAAAAGAAGCACAGAAGATAGCTACAGAGAGAGTTAATAAACTAGAAGAAAAAATTATGCCACAAATTGATAAAGTTGAAGGGCTGTTGCCAGCATTTGCAGATCCAGCATTTCAGATTTTACTCAGAAAAGCACAGCAAAAAGCAGCAATTACAGAACGAGAGAATGATTATGATTTGTTAACAGAATTGTTAGTATGTCATGTACAAAAAGGTAATGATAGAAAAAAACGTGCTGGAATAGTAAAGGCTATAGATATTATTGATACGATAGACAATGATGCTTTGTGCGCATTAACATTAGCGTTTGTTCTTGGTAATTTTCGACCAGTTACAAGGAATGCTAAAGATGGAATAGTGGTTCTAAGCGAAATGTACAATGATCTTATTTATGAATCATTACCGAGTAGTTTGGAGTGGCTAGATCATCTTGATATATTAGGTGTTATCAGAATTACACCATTTTCGCAAATGGAAAAAATAGATGATATTTTTACCAAATTATATGATGGATATGTGTCTGTTGGGATAAGAAAGTTTACAGAAGAATATGAAAATGCATTACAGATGATACAAAACATTGGAATGGATAAAAATATTTTAGTTGATAATATATTTTTGGATAATTATGTTCGTCTAGAGATTGGAAATCTCAATGATATTAATGGTTTATCTTTAATTAATAATCTAGGTGTACGGCCAATAAACCAAGATGAGATACAAGTATTAAAAAATGTAATAAATCTGTATGAGAAGAATAACGATTTACAAAATAGGGTGAAAGAAAAATTTATGAATTTGGTTGATGAATATGGGTCACTAAAAACATTGCATGAATGGTGGGATTCTATTAGTGGTGCATTCTCCATTACAGGAGTAGGAAAAATAATTGCATATATTAATGCGAAACGATGTATTCCTCAATTGCCAGATATTCTTGTATAAATATAAAATACGGTAGATATTAAGAAATTAAAGGAATATTTAAAAAGTGATAGACACAACGTTAATTGGTATATTTTTCAGGAGAAAGTTTTTTACTGCTACATCCTAGCTAAAAGTCTAGAAGCTGTCGCGTTTGTTTAAATGCTAAATGTCTCAAAGAATACAGAAAATAATCCTTAATCCTAGGGACATTAAGAAATCATTGAATTACAATCATCGAAAAATGCAATTGGACAATTTGGTCGTCTAGAAGAACAGATATTAAGTCTTGATACGATGCCAGAGTGTTATCGAAAATATAAAAAAGAACCATGGTAAAGCCGTGTACATGGAGTTGGGAAAGGATTTTATTTAAATAAAGTAAAAAATAAAATAGAAAGATTTAATATTTATTCGGCAAGTGATTTGATAGAAAAATATCAAGAATCAGCAGATGCAGGATATAAAAAAGTCAGTAACGTGAAAGGAAATCAAGAAATTCTTATCAAGGCAATAAAAAATATATCATCATCAAAAAATAAAAACTTTATACTAGATGGACATTTGTGTATTTATAATTCAGAAAATTCTGTTGTGCGTATACCAGAGAATTTTTTTATAGAGGCAGAAATAGAAGGAATTATTTTATTACAAGATTCTTCAGAAATTATATTTGATAGAATTTATAAAAGGGATGGAAATAAAATAGACATAAAATTTATAGAACAAATGCAAGAAGAGGAGCAAAAGTATGCTATGGAGTTGAAACAAAAATATAATATTCCGTATACAGTGATTACGCATGAATATAATGAAGATAGATTTGTACAAATCTTGAAGAGTTTTGGAGGTGAAGAGATTGGCTAATAATATCACACATAAAACATTTAATGAAATTAATCTAGAAGATTCTTTTTTTGATTCTTTACGAGAAGATTATTTGGGATTTGATGAGTGGTTTAAAAGAAAGATCAGGATGCATTTGTACAATATCAAGACGGAAAAATAGAGGGTTTTTTATATTTAAAGATAGAGGAAAATTTGGTTGATGATATTATGCCTCCTATTTATGCAAATAAAATTTTAAAAATTGGAACATTTAAAATAAATGCCCATGGAACAAAAATGGGAGAACAGTTTATTAAAATAATTATGGATTATGCAATTAATGAAGATGTGGAAGTGTGTTATGTTACTATTTATGAGAAACACATTACACTTATAAATTTAGTGCAACAATTTGGCTTTGAATTATATGGAACTAAAGGAATTGGTGTGAATAAAGAAAATGTGTATTTAAAGAAAATGAATAAAATAACAGGTGATATAAATAAGGATTTTCCATTGATTGATTATTAGAATTCAAAAAAATATTTATTAAGTATATATCCTAAATATCATTCGGTTATGTTTCCAAATTCTATTCTTACGACAGAAAATAAAAATATTATCACAGATGTTTCTTATACAAATTCTATTCATAAGATATATGTGTGTTCAATGGCAGAGGTGGAAAATTTAAAGTATGGAGATATTGTAATTATTTATAGAACAGCAGAATATGGAAGAAGTGCAGAATACTCGGCGGTTGCAACTTCTATTTGTGTTGTGGAAGATATTAAACGACAAGATGAATTTACATCATTTGAAGCATTTTATAATTACGTAAGTAAATATAATATGTTTAACAAAGCTGATTTACAATATTGGTTTGATAGAGGACGATGTAAGCTTATAAAAATGACATATAATGTGGCAATGAAAAAAAGAATAGTTCGTCATGACTTAATAGAAAAAATCGGTTTAGAACGAAATCAATATTGGGGATTTTTTGAATGAACAATTTGAAAAAATTGCTGATAAAGGAGAGGTAAATAAAATATTAATAAATTAGAACTACTGTTCGAAAATAGTTGAAAATTTAAAATCTACAAAGTATAATATAAAATATAGAGCGTCGAATTTGAAATGGAGTGAAAATGATGTGTTCAATATTATTATCAATTAATCCGAATCATGTAGAAAACATATTAAATGGGACTAAACGTTATGAATTTAGAAAAAGAGTTTGTAAAAAAAAGTAGATAAAATATTAATTTATTCTACAACACCGATTAAAAAAGTCGTAGGAGAGGCGGAGATAGAAGAAGTTTTGATTGATGAGCCAGAGATTATTTGGAAGAAAACAAAGGAAGAATCAGGAATAGATAAAAATTTCTTTGATAAATATTATGAAAATAAAAATGAAGCAGTCGCTTATAAGCTAAAAAATGTTATGAAATATAGAAGGCCACGGGAATTGAAGGATTATGGAGTAAGTACTGCACCGCAGTCTTTTCAATATATTCAAACTAATTAATATACTTATATATTGGAAAGTTTAAACCAAAACTATCACAGATTTTATCAAAATAGAAATCTTTAAAAATCACGTAACCAAGATGTGAAATTGAATTGACAAATTCAAAATCAGTGTTATACTAACATCATAATTAAGTTAGCAATAGATTCTGGTTCGAATCCAGATATCGCCAACATATTAGGAATTCTTTTGAGTTCTATGGTTTCAGGAATGATATATGATATCGAAAAAGGTATCTACAAGAAAGGGATTGATATTATGAAAAAAGAAATCTTATTATTAGGTCTGGGTATTTGCGGCGATATGGTGTAATGGTAACATGGAATAATAAGTAATCCCCCAGACCACCAAAAACAAAGAGCTCTATATGGGCTCTTTTTCTTACTGTAAGATTTTTGTCTAAAGGATTGATTTTCTGTTTATATAAATTTAATGATTAATGGATGAACGAAAATGCTAGTACTTTACTACAATTATGGAGAAATGCAAAGAGGGCAAAAGACCCAAAGAGTGAAATCCTGAGACATTAAAAAATCAAAGTATCGAAAGATGAATTACGTGAAACGTGAATACAGAAATTTTGTAAAAATATACCGGAAGAAATCAGAGAATGTATTCAAAATTGGATTAAAATATACAGTGGAATCTGTTTGTTATATCATTATCAATAAAGCAAATTTGGAGAAGAATAATGAAGGGAGAAAGTGAGAAATTAATTATGAGTGAATATGCAGGTATATTAATTGGAAATTTATCATTGTATTGGTTTAGAAATTATTTGGATGCTGAATTACAATCTGAGGTTCTGGTTTGCAAAATTAAATTCCTGGGAGCCGATT